>JGI12316J15309_10008409_pt1 | contig 71687 bp, 60 predicted proteins | sample MarCyaLeptolynsp_FD_15309 | JGI IMG/M metagenome (IMG submission 15309)
TCTTCGGGACTTGAATCGCATCGGCGACCGACCTGTTCTCCTCATTCACAGTGAGGGATTTTAACCAGTTAAACTAAAGACACCAGATGAAGATTTATGCATAAAAAAAGGCATCCCATTTTTTACTTGGGATGCCCTTTTGATTTTGTTTATCTACATCATTAAATGATGAGACTGTACTTCATCCCATTTGTTATTGAATATCCTTGATCCGAATATGAGGAGCATTGATAAGTACAATATGTATATGAATGATGAAGTCCCATTTCTTTATTTTTTTCTTTTGAATGATACAAATATGAACGTATAATTTTAAAAATGCAAGAAAAAATTAATTTAATTAATTGATTATCAGATATTTATGAATTATTTGACACTATAATCCTGCATTACCATTTAGGTGCTAATCTTAATGGTACATTTACTGTTAATTGCTTATTATCCAAATGCCCTATCGTCATTTAAGTACTTACATCCTTGCATTATTTATAATTAGACATAAAAAAAGCGCCCAATGTATAGTTGGACGCTTTCGCTGATTATATATGTGATATAATTACATCATTCTTTCTTCATCAATAGCAAAAGTGTCCTAGCCCTGTATCGTTGATAAGACGAACAAGATTGGTAGTCTTTGCTATGTTGATGATTTAAATTCATACTACAAATATATTGATTCTGAATGAACTATAACAAGAGGTTTTAATTATACTTAAAAGATTAACTTTATAATATGGTTTCACGGTCATTGATAATTTTGATTTCAACTATACTTTCCCATAATCTATTGGGATGTCATTGTGGTTTTCAGAATTTGGAATATGAATTTGACCAATCAAAAAAAGTATTTGTAGGAATAGTAATAGGAAGGACGGTCAAGACTCATACTACCCAACTTGAATCAGGAGAAAACTATAAGTACAAATACTATGAATATAAGATTAAAGTATCAGGGGTATTTAAAGGGCAAGATGAAAAAGTAATCAAGGTAGCAACCTCTCATAAAAAATTTGCTACCTGTGGAATGAATTTTAAACTATTCAAAAAGTATGTAGTCTATGCACAAGAGGATAAAAGATATGGGCTTTTTACTACGATGTGTCACAGGAATATAAGGAAATCGAACAGGAAATTCGATAGACATATATTCAGGGATGAGGTGAAAGGTTTAAAACAATTAAAGGACATGACTTGAATACACTATATTTATTTTGAAGGATTTACTATTTACTCGATTAGAAATAAATATCACCTCTTTATTTTTTTTGCTTGTTATATCTATTCCACTCTATGGACAAAAAATAATAACAGGTAGGGTAATAGATGAAAATCTAGTTGCGATTCCAGGCATTAATATCTATTCAGATTCAATTCTTATCGGACACACAGATATAGATGGCCATTATGAATTGAAACTACCAAGAGGTTCGAATAAATTGGATTATGTTTGTGTCGGATATGAACGGGTGTCAATAGAGTTCCAAAACGATTGTACAAATATTGAAGTGATACTTATATCCGATGGGACGTATAACTATAAATCCAATAGGAAAATAGATAGACTGAGGAGAAAAAGATTCGATAATTTAAAAGAACTTCAATTAACAGCTTCTAAAAAAGGGCTTTTTGTTGAGGGGTTACCTTGTTATTCCCGAAAGTTTGAACTTTACAAACAATCACTTGATGAAATCAGTAAATGGGCGAAAAAAGTAAAGAAACGAATAAAAAAAGACTTTAAGGAATCGGCGATAGGAGATACTATCCAGATTCCCTTCAGTGGAAGTTTCAGATATGATGGTACTGATAGGACGACTTTGTTCGTATGGTCAAGTTATACTGATGCAAATTATTTTGATTGTATTATTGAGGGCAAGATATTGGATAAGAATAGACGTAGAAGAGGTTATAACTTAACCTATAAGGTAATTAATTGTGAAAAGTGTAAATATAAGTCGATGGTTTATGAAGGTAAGGAAATGAAAACAGGAGAAATCTTTAAACAAAATATGAAATATTTTAAAATGGTTTTTGATTGAGTACTGTTAAAGGTATTATAGGGTTTAATTTCCTAAATTATATTGCATGCTCAGGTCAATTATCGGTCATTGTGAAAACAAAAATAATTCTGATATATATAATACTCACTAGTAGTAGTATCCTTTGTCAAGAAATCGACTCTGTTAAAGTAATACTCTCAGATTCAGGTAATGGTGGAGAAAAATATAGACTATTATATAGGGGAGAGAAAATATTTGAAATCAGCTCAACGGCAAGAAGTCATAGATACCGCTCATTCAAGATAAAAGGAGAAGACAACTGGGATAGGTATTCTTACCTTCCAATAAGTATGGAAATAAAAGGAAGGTTTGGGGTCTTTTACAGAAAGACTATATTCAATGTAGATTACGTGCTTGGCAACAAATATCTTATTATTTACAGGGATAATAGATTCAAGAAAAGGTATTCATTCGACTATTATTGGTCAAATGATGATTTCAGATGGAGAATTTATTGATTTTCTCGAAAAACACTTATTTGTAATTGTCAAATTTTCAAAATATCCTGCATTTTCAGGCATCCATAATTTCCCTTTAACTTCCATAAAATTTGGTTTGAGGCTAATCTAATAGAAGATTTTGGTTTCTGGTAGAAAGGTAGAATTTTCTTTGCCTAGATATCAAGAGTTCCTTCGAGGGGTATTTTGTGATATTATAATAATGGAAAAGTAATGCTGAATAACAAAGCTTACATCAGAAATATATTCGAGTTGACATAATTGAGTATTATGGGCTTTTTTTGGAGTATTTAAAACTTACAATTGAGATTATAATCATTAGTACATTAAAGGGAATTCCATAAATTAATAGTGCAGTTACTCCTCTTCCTACATACAAACGGAATGAGTAAAAAGTTAAACTGTAGATCGCAGATATTAAAAAAATACCGGATACAATAATCAAAAGATTTGAATATTTATCTCTCCATTTATTTTGATATGAAGCCAATAGCGCAAATAGTACAGAGATAAGGCAAATTATTAAAAAAATAAAAATAAATATTGTACCTATAGCAGCAATAATAGAGTTCTCAAAAGTCTTAAAAGGTAAGTCGAATAGTATACAGTATAATATAAAACAGGCACCAACTATTGAATTAACAAAGAGAATAGTTGGGGTTAATCTCCAAAATAAAGGTAAATTTTTTGGCATTCGATTGATGCTTTACTACCAGAAACCAAGCAAATAAAAAATCTAACAATTTCACACATACTTAAAAATAGTCAAACTACAGTTAATTATTGCACTAAATATAAAGACCAATTATAGGTATTCTGAATACTTCTAAAATCCTGGAGAAGCATTTGTATCGAATTCATGCTTTACTTTAAGTAAATCAAGTGCTTTACTTATTCTACTCATTATTCTTAGCTTCTCTTCTCCATTTAATAAGTTAACAAAATCCCATCTAGGTTTTGAAAACGGAATCTTAGTAATGTATCCACTAGCAGTACGTGTATCAAATAAGCTTAATTCAAGAGTTTTATCTCCTTCATGATATAATAATTGATGAAGGTTTGGTATCTCTATTTTAAAACCATCTCCTTGAACTAAGTTATTATTGACTTTTTTCATTTGACTGAGACTACTATTTAGTTAAAATTTTATTAAACCTGGAAGGGGATTATGCGCTGGTTTTTTGGCACGAGTCAGTTTGATAAAAGTGATCCATATGGACAAGCATTATAAATTTTTTATCGACTTATATTGTGTGTCTTCATCGTTCATACTTTCAAACTTAATTTTATTATGAATAAAGATATTTGCGAATGGATATAGTCCTTCAGGAGCAAATGAATTTTCAGAAACATAGATATCACCTTCTAATTCGATGATTACCGACTGCTCCTCGTCTAGTTCCCCTTCAAAAAATGGAAAGTGAAAATCAATGATATTTTTCCCAATAATTTTATTTTCAAATTCCTTTCTTATCCTTTTCAGGTCTTTGAATTCTACAAGTAGTTCTTCTTTGTATTCCTGGTCTGGAGATCTAGGGAAAGATATTGCAGTACCATTTGAAAAGTACCAATAAGAATAAAAGCACTGTAAATGTTTTTTACTATCAAAATATGAATGGCACCTTACTACCATTACAGTTTCTCCTATTAATTGTATTAGATTCATGTTTTATTAAATGTAGGATAAGGAAAAACTATACATAATTGGGAATTATAGACAATTTGTATTTTGTTTGGCAACGACCATTAGGATGAGTGGGGATTAGAAAGCACTAACCTCTCGTCTCGCACATAGCCACGCCTTGATTTAAATTTATAACTTGTGGCGGACTTTCCAATCCCCACGAAAATATCCTGACCGATGAAACCCCATACATAGCAATTTTTATGAGCTTTTCAAAGCTATTCAGCCACATAGTATCTAAAGGAATAATTTTGAGTTCTAAAAATTTGCTCTTTATCTAATGTTAAAATAGTTATCTCACTAAATGTCTTTATTCCTGATGTTGTGGGTTGAAATTCAATTCGTATTGTATCATTTTTAACAAACAATTCTTTTTTGCACCCATCAAGTCTTTTATAGTCATTTGCAGTATAGACAACAGTATCTACTGTTGGATTCGCTACAAGTTGACAGTCGAAATATGCTGCTATTAGTCGGTAATTCTTATCACCCAAGTAAATCTGTGCTTTAAATTTCTCGTTAACCTCAATTGTATCAGGAGCCAGTAGTTCAACACTCGGTTGAGCTAACTTTTCCCCATTTTTTGTCTTATTGTTAAGTGTTAACAATTGTCTCCCATTGCGGTACTCTACAATACTTACGTTCTCTTGTTTTTGTTGACAAGATGCTAAAACGCAAATTCCTATGAAGGTTAAAAAAAATCTCACGTTAGATTATGTATTTTAATCATAACTAGTAGATATATGCGTAACATATATTACCTAATAAATAATCGTAGATTGAGCGGATAATATACGGCTAAATGTAGCCAAAATATAGGATATGAAAAACTTTACATAATGGCACATTATGCGCTTTACTATCTTGGGGCAAGATAAGGGTATTAGACTATTTTATTCGTTAAAAAAAATAATAAATAGGCAGCCTAAGAATCCAGAAATTATCAATGTCCATCTATACTGAATATCATTGATTCTTTTCTGTGTTTACTAGAAATAATTAATCCAATGACAATAGTTGTAAAAACGACTATGTATATATAAAAATACGGATTATCTAAAGCATCAATGTCATATACTAACTGTTCATAAACCATTGTTGAGATAAAAAATAAAAAGATGATTGATAAGATGGCTGAATATTTAAAAAATGTATAGTAATTATTCTTACTCATTCTCACCATTAATAAAAATAATGTTAACCAAACTGCTATTTCTAAAGAATAGATAAAGGGAGTTGTAATAAAATCAGTATCTGATATCCAAAGTAAAACACCAATTATTGATGATGAAATGGAATAGATACCTACAATTACTCTAATGCTTTTTATAATGAACCACCCTTTTGTCTTTATATACAATTTCTTCACTATCTATTCAGTTAACTTCCTCTCCTTCTTAGCCTCCATACCATACTTAACAAAATCAATTTTCTTTTTTGGATACTTGGGAACACCTTCTAAAGGATAGAAAGGTACTTTGTTTTTAAGTCTTCTACTAACAGTAACTTGACAACTGTTCACTGGACAAGCCATGGTAAAATACTTTTCGCTTAAAAATACCTTGTGGCATTTATAACATATCTTTTCATAAAAAATCTTGCCTCTAAAATTTTGTTTTGCAAGGATATTTTTCTGACCATATTCATATCTTTTGGGGCTCATATACAAACTTTACATTAACTTAACCGAACTTAACCAGGGTTATTTGGCCTTAACTAGACTTTACGATATTTTAAACTATATATAGATAAATATACAGAATATTTAACTGATTCGAGGTGTAAAAATCATTAAATAACTGTGATAGAAGGTTGTAAAATGTGGGTAATTTGTAAAGAGAGGGTGTTAATTGTTCATTTCTTTAAAGAGTTTAACTCAAAATATTATATAGTTATAATTTAAAGAAATAAATGTTTAGAATTATTAAGCTATTTATTTTTATTATCCAGATACTTTCTAACTACCGTAGCTATAATTGCAGCAATGGTTTGATTTTTTTGTTTTTTTAATACAACTGATAAGCTTGAATTTAAGCCCTTTAAATAAGTCAGCTTACTGATTGGATACTCTTCAAAAAATGTTGTATAATCTTTTTTTGATTCTATGAATGCGATTAAATCATTTGTCTCTCTGTATATTTTGTTGTAATGTTCTTCTATCTCATTTTCATCATCAAAAAAAAGTTCTTGAAGAGTTTCTAGAGTATCTTTTAATTCTTTATTCTGAATTCTTAGGTCTTTAATTTCATTCTGTACTTCATCGTTTACTAGTCCAAGTAATTCAGAGATATTGATATTATAGACTTCTGAAACTTTTTGTAAAAAAGATAATTTTATTTCAGTATTTCCAAGCTCAATTTTAGTGTAACCAGCCTGACTATTAAATCCTAACTTTTTGGCTGCTTCAGCCGCAGTCCATCCCTTTTCTTTCCTTAGTCTTCTTAGCTTTTCTAGAAATATTTCTTCCATAAAGTAAATGTAAACCTTCATTTGCTAAGTAAGAAATTATGAATCGGCGCATATAATTATAAAAATCAATAAATTACTATTAGAAATATATATAATATTTGGAAATAAATATTTCAAATAATAACTTGCTGAAGTTAATGGAATTTTAATCAAAAAAATGTTCAAATGAAGCACAAACAGTCTATTAAATCTCAAATTGGCGAAAGGTTAGACAAAGTAGGGCTGGTTCACAGAAGTGAAGTTAAAGCTCAGTTGGGTGTATCTGATTACATACTTTCTAGACTTGTAAAAGAAGGCAATTTAAAGCAAGTAAGACTAGGTAGGTTAAGATATATCAAACAGTCAACTGTGGATAATTATCTAAAGTCGCTTGTTGAAGACATATCATGATTTCTCGATATGCAATCTCAGCTATTTTTAAGTATAATGTCAAAGTCCCTAAGGAAGGGCTCTCAGAAATAGCTGAAATTTTGAGTTATTGTGAAAAAGCAGGAAAAGCAATAAAAAAAGCCGATGCTGGTAACATCGGCAGAGAGAATTCATAAAAATGAATCTCATACTACAGAAACAAAAATAAAGAATATCTCTCCTAAAAGCAATCCTAGCTAAGAGCACTGGTACCTACTTAGGTTTTACAGAAAGTTCAGATCAGGCGGAAGCCTTGGGGGGCAGACCTTTGTCTCCTCCCTATTTTTTGAGCCAACCGCAGACTCTGGGCCATTCGCAAAAAACGCTATACCATTTTTCCCATGCAGAAAATAGGCAATGAAGCCTTATTGGCCGTGAAGTTTTCCACAGGTTGGGTGCACTTTAGAGTGAACAGGCACAGAAACTGGCAATCCTTAGTACGCTATTTCCAAAATAAGCAGGATTTAAGATTTGCCATTCTCTGGAAATACAATCGCCAAACTAGACTATGGTCTAATAAAATGGGCTATTTCGATAAGCAAAAATCTGAGTGGTATGGTTGAGCAATTCTTTAACAAATCATATTTAATTCAAACTATAATAAATGAAAAAAAATACATCTTTTTTAAAGCAACCGACTGAACGAAGTCGGGTGCAAATGTACGATTATACTTATCAGGGTATTCAATCCCACCTTGATTCCAATCTAAAAAAAATACAATGTTCTATAGTCTGTGATAAGTTCTATGTCCTTACCACTGGGAAAGTATACAGGCCCAATAGTAAGGAGTTTTCCTATCAGCAAGGTGAAACAGGGTTGATATTCACAGGTAAAGGGGCTGGTCATTTTGAAAACTCTTACAAGTTGTATCATATGGGTGAGGAAGTCGGAAATCTTTTGGCACACCCAAATGAAAACCATTTGATTTATAGTGAAGACAACGTAAAGCTTGAACTTCAGAACAATTTACTATACAAGTCGGATTGGATAGAAGTATTTTCAGAGATAATGACAGATTTAGGACTCCAAATACAGTCCTTTACCCAAGTAGATATTGCTATAGACGGACTGAACCATATCATTGATTTCTTGAACTTTTATCAAAAACAGTCTCCAGAAAATAAATTAATAAGAATGATCGGCTCAAGAGCCCCAAAAAACAAGGCCAGTAGTAAAGTCCCTTCACCAAAGTTTTCTCCCCATGCCTTTAATCATGAAAGTATGCGTTATGAGAATTTTAGGATAGGTAATCCCCAGACCAAACTGATAACCTGTTACAATAAGAGTAGTGAACTGAGAAGGTTATCATCCCATAAGACCTATATCCCTGAGTTTTGGTCTGCCAATGGAGTGAGCCAGGAACATGATGTGTGGCGCTTGGAAATGAGATTAAAGAGTAGTGCTGTAAAGGGTATCACTAACTTTGATTTCACAAAACTGGTAGAACCCCACTACCTTGCCTCTATTTTCAAGACACTCTGTGATAAGTTCTTTGAGTTTGCCAAGGTAAACCCAAATGATTCGAACCAAAGGAGGGACAATCAGAAAATCCCTTTGATACCCTATGAAAACCTCAATGGTAAGTTATTGGAAAAATCTAAAAGAGAACCTTCTGACGGACTGTTCAAGGCAAAGATGACCATCAGTGGCTATTACGAGAACTTATATAGGAACTTGATGGATGAAGAGGCCAAAGAGGCAGGCTTTCAATTGGTCAAATACTATCAAGAACGCTATCACATACATGATTGGGTACAATTTCAAGTACCCAAATGGAAAGAAAAATGGTCTACTGTAGCCATCTAATAAATAGATTTCTAAACCTTAAATATTTTCAAAATGATAAATCAAATTACATTAATCGGTCATCTTGGTGGTGACCCAGAGTTGACCATGCTTGAAAACAGAAAATCTGTAGTCCGTTTTTCTCTGGCAACCACCGAATATTGGAAAGATAGGAACGGTGAAAAGCAATCTGTGACCGAGTGGCATAAAATAGAGGCGTGGAACAGTCATGCAAACATTGCGATTAAATATCTAAAAAAAGGCGACATAGTCCATATCCAAGGAAAACTCAAGACTGAGCAATGGGAAGATGAATCTTCAGGAATAAAAAGATACCAGACCAAGGTGGTGGTAACATCGCTTACATTACTACCTCAGAAAGCAAATAGCAATAGTGGAAATGTTCATCAAAATGTAAATATGTGATCAAACTATGAAGATAAATTTACTAAAACTTGATTTTCTTGGTGAGTTGAGGAGTAGTTTTTCTAGGGTAAGGCAGATTGAGACGGCCAAAGATAGGTTCAAGACAAAAAATGCTTTTGACAGCTTATATACTTTTCTACCTCTTTCCAATATAGGAAGGTTTTTTCTACCTGTACTTTCTATTATCACAGGGATGTTTTCCTTGCTTTATATATTGGATAGCTTTATGAATATTTGGCTAGCATCCTTTCTATGTTTTACGCTATTGGGTTTATGGGAAAAGACCAAATCATTGGTGTTAGTAAGAGCTTTTGAAAGATTTTATAAAGGCTACTCAAGTAGTGTATTGGGTATTTTTGTATTTGCAATCCTTTTTTCTTTGGGCAGTATTTATTTAAGTGTAAATGGCACATGGGAATTAAGCCAAAGGTTTGATGATACTGAAATCAATATTGATGTATCATATGGTCATAAAAAAGACAGCCTTGAAAGATATTACCACACTAAGATTGCCAATGCTAAAATGGATGCAAAAAGTTATTTTGAGAAAAACTCCTATAAAGGTGTCATTACTTTCAGTAAAGACGGAAGGTATGCAGACCACTACAGAAAATTGCAGGAACGGGTTATGGAACTGGAGGTCAAAAAAGAAATGGCCAGTGATAAACTGTTATCAGAAAAAGTCCAATCCTTGAAATCAGATAAGGTATCCTATCAGAGATTTGTGTACAGCTTTTTGGCGATTACTTTTTTAATAGAGTTATTGATTATCCTTAGCAACTGGTTTCCAGTCTACTTTGATTATAAGATTTATGAGGAGTCAGAAATCATCAACCAACAAATCAATAGAGGTTATACAAATATTTCTTTGGATGATTTAAAAGATGTAATCAATAATATAATTCCATATCAATCAGGATTTATTCAGCATAATCAATCTAATAGTAATGAAAAGAACAGCATAGGTTTTAACTTAAATTCTAAAGAAAACAACGATAACGCATTGCGTGACGCAATACATAAGCATAATAATGAGGAGTGCGAACATTGTGGGAAAGCTTTTGTGAAAAGGACTACATGGCAAAAATACTGTTCTCAAAAATGCAGAACTGAGGCATGGGAATTAAAAACAGGTAAGGATTTTTTCATCAAAAATAAAGTGAAATGAAGAGGCCTAGGATAAAGTTTTTTTTGAGAGAAGATTATTATTCTGCTAAAACAGATTCATATCCATTATATGTGAGGATTACTTACAATAGGGAAAGTGTAAAAAGCTCTTTACCATATAGAAGTAATTTCAATCATTTTTTTAAAGAGTCTGGAAGATTTAAACAAGATGGACCTGAAAACGAATTTCTTAATTTTTTTGAGGATAGAATATTGACCATTTGGAGAGATTTGATACTAAAGGAAGAAGAGATTTCTGCACCAATACTTTTAGACTTAGCTAAAGGAGGGAAGAAGAAATCAATAAGAATAAGTGAATATATCAGTAATTATTTAAAGAAGTTAGAGAAGTCGAGTCATCATAGTCCAGCAACAATTGAAACCTATAACGCTAAATTCAATCACTTTCTAAACTTTATTAAATCAATTAATGAATCCAATCTGCGAATCAGTCAAGTAACCTACAAACATATTCAAGAATTTGATTTGTATATGTGCAGCCTTAAACACCCCAAAAAGGATAAAGGATATGAAAGGTCTACTATAAATAAAATCCACGATTTAGTGAGTCAGTTACTCAATATGGCAGAAAATGATAATCTATTAGCTAAAAATCCTTATAAAAAATTCAAGAGGCCGAGAGTTGAAAATAAAAATACTATCAAATATCTAACCCCTGAAGAACTTGAAAACTTGATTGACCACGATTTAGGAGGAAATGAAAGGCTCAAAAGAATAAAAGATATGTTTTTATTTTCTTGTTATACTGGACTTAGGTTTTCAGATGTGCAAGAACTTAAAGTTGATGAAGTTAAAAAAGTTGGAGGAAAATGGTATCTGGTAAGGGAACAAGTCAAGACCAAGATAAATGTAAATATCCCATTGATAGAACCTGCATATGAACTATTTATAAAATATAAGGATGACAACCGATACAATCTCCCTGGCTATATCTTCCCTAAAATCTCCAATCAAAAAACAAATACTTATTTAAAGGAAATTGGAACCTTATCTGGTGTTGATAAAACACTCAATTTCCATTGTGCGAGGCATACCTTTGGTACTCTATTATTAAGTAGTGGTATGAGAGAAGAAGAGGTAAGCCAATTAATGGGGCACACTAATGTTAACATGACAAGGATTTATGCGAAAATACTACCTGAAAATTTTGAACTTATGAGGGAAAGTATGGAAAAATTATTTAAGAAGTTCGGGAATGGTGAGAAATGAAGATTAGAATAAAATAATGTTTTAAATTAGGGAGGAGGGAGAATTATCTTTATTCTTTTTTTGTAAAACTTCTGGAATTGGATAATATTTTTCCTCATACTCTTCAATCATTCTACTAAGTAGAACAAACTCATTATAATTAGATGAACTTTCCTTTGAATGAAAAATACTGAATAACCTGATTAGAGTATTTTTTAATTCTTTGTCATTCTTAATCTCTTTAACTTTCATAATATATGAATATAAAAAACAGGGCAACATTTGTAAGAACAACAGGGCAACATTTTACCTAGTTTTGCCTTGTTTTACCTAGTCTAATTTAGGGCTAACTATGCTAAACGGTACTAAAAAAGGGCATTTTCGTATGAAAATGCCCTTAGTGCAGAGGGTGAGGGATTCGAACCCCCGGTACCTCGCGGTACAACGGTTTTCAAGACCGCCGCATTCGACCACTCTGCCAACCCTCTGTAGAATTGTAGTGGCTTTGAGCTTGCAAATATGCAAGCTTAATTTTTTTTCTCAAAGAGAATTTGGGATTTTTTCTCTTTGGCCAAATCTAAAGTAGCATTGATTTCGAAGCCAATCAGTATAATCAATGATAGGGCAAAAAGCCAAAACATGAGTCCTATCATGGCTCCAATAGAGCCATATAATTTATTATAAGTTCCAAAATGATCTATGTAATAAGAAAAGGCCCAAGAAACTAGTACAGATAAAATTGTAGCGATACCAGTACCAGGAGAAAAGAATTTCCATCGTACAGGTATCCGAGGACCATAATAATAAACCATAGAAATACCAGAAAAAAATACTAGAGAGATAATAAAAAAACGGAAAGTTTCAAGTAAGTAGTAAATAAAATTTTGGTCTAAAAAACCCCTCGAAACTAATTCTCTTAGTATTACATTTCCGGCTATTAATAACATGACTGCTACAATCAATACAAAAGCCAAATAGACTGTAAGTAGCGTTGCAACCCATTTTTCCATAAAAAATGTGCGTTTTTTAGGGGCGTGATAAATAGTATTGAAGGTATCGATGAGTGAACTCATGCCACTTGTTGCCAAATAAAGCGCTGTGATGAAACCGAAAGAAAGTAATCCACCTCTTTCTTTACTAATAATATCGTAAATAGTACCTTCAGCTTGTTCATAAAAGCTAATGGGCAGTACACTACCTATGAATCGCATTACAGCAGCATTATCTAAATCTGGTATATAAGCAATTAAGGTAAACAGAAATATGATAGCAGGAAAAACAGCTAGGGTAAAGTTAAAAGCTACAGCGTATGCCCTTTGCTTGGTTTGATTATCTTGTAGTTTTGTTATAAAAATTCGAATGATTTCATACAGGTTTGCACCTGCTTCTTTAAAATATACCTGTTGTAAAGTCCTGATTAATTGCAGGAATAAAGCACTTCTTGTAATATATTTTTCAATAAACCCCATATATGTGCAGTGAATTTCAGAAACAATTTTTCACTGTCTGATTATTACGTCAAAATTAATGAATAAGGTTTGTTTTTAAGATATTAATTGAAATAAGGTTGTAAAAGTGTAATTATTTCACTTGGTACCCTACAAGGGCGAAAACTTTCTTTTTTAATAAATGCCAAAGTAGTTTCAGCAGTATGGATCAGTTTATCTGCTTCATTCAAAATTTCATAGGTAAAATGAATTTTCACTTTAGGTAAAGCTGTAATTGTAGTTTTGATATTAATTAATTCATCATACTTAGCTGGTAAGAGATATTTGGCACTACTCTCTAAAACAGGCATCATAATACCAGACTCTTCTAATTTTTTATAACTAAATCCTAATGAACGCATGGCTTCAACCCTTCCAATTTCATAAAAAACAGGGTAATTTCCGTAATACACAAAGCCCATTTGATCAGTATCTGCGTACCTTATCCTTATCTTAAACTCACTTCTGTACATAAAAAATATTTAATTGTGTCAGTTAATACACTGTTATCAGGGGCAAATTAAGTAAATCTTAAGATAAGGCGGCTTAAAATGAGGTTGTCAATATTTCAATATATTTTTCCCGTGAATTTTCGGTACCGAAATAGATGTAATAACTTGAAGTAAGTTACCCAAATATTCTATTGATAAATACCTGATTTACACGAAATAATAAAGGCATCAAGGCGTAATTACTGGGTATAAAAAACCTTAAAGTTGTCTTGATGGAAACTTTGTTAGTTGTAATTTTCGTAGTTGGATACCTGGCTATTATCCTAGAACACAATATTAATATCAATAAATCTGCCCCTGCGCTTATTATTGGTATATTATGTTGGACGGTTTACATTCTAATGGCCGAAAAGCCAACAGCAGAAATACATCATGAATTAGAGGTATATGTGTCTGAAGTTGCAAGTATATTATTCTTCTTACTTGGTGCAATGACAATTGTTGAGTTAATTGATGCTCATGAAGGATTCGATGTAATTACCAAGAGAATAAATACTAACAGTAAATCTATATTAATTTGGATTGTATGTGTATTAACCTTCTTTTTATCAGCACTGCTAGATAATCTTACTACTACCATAGTAATGGTTTCTATCCTTAGAAAACTATTGAAAACAAGGAAAGATCGTCTTTTTTTCATAGGAATGGTCATTATATCAGCAAATGCAGGGGGAGCTTGGTCTCCTATAGGTGATGTAACTACTACAATGCTTTGGATAGGGGGACAAATCAGTAGTAAAAATATTGTCTTTACATTAATACTACCAAGTTTAGTATGTATGCTGGTACCATTAACGATTAGTTCTTTTTTGATAAAAGGGGAAGTAGAAAGCCCTTCAGGTGATGATGTAGAGTTTAGGCCTACGCATGTACCTGCAATTCGAGTATCAAAATTTGAAAAAAGATTGATTTTTTGTGCAGGAATTGCTTCTCTGGTATTTGTGCCTTTTTTCAAATCATATACCCATTTACCCCCTTTTATGGGGATGTTATTTAGCTTGGGTTGCTTGTGGCTTCTTACAGAAATACTACATAAGGATAAAAATGATGAAGTTAAAGACCCTATCTCTGTAATTGGGGTTCTAAAGAAGGTAGACGTTCCAAGTGTATTATTCTTTTTTGGAATATTGATAGCCATTTCGAGCTTGCAAGCAACAGGTGTATTGAAGTCATTAGCTGTATTTCTAGATAACTCAATAGGCGATATTTATCTCATAGGTTTAGCTTTGGGTGTACTTTCTGCCATTGTAGACAATGTTCCGCTTGTAGCCGCTTCAATGGGTATGTATGATATGGTTCAATACCCTATGGACCATACTCTATGGGAATTTATAGCCTACTGTGCCGGTACTGGAGGAAGTGCGCTAATTATCGGTTCTGCTTCTGGTGTGGCTGCTATGGGCATGGAAAGGATTAATTTTATTTGGTATTTTAAAAATATAGCTTGGTTAGCTTTAATTGGCTATTTCTCTGGTGCAGGAATCTACATATTGCAAGAATATTTAATAGGTTGATTTTTTAATTAATGGAGTGTTGAAGCCACCAAATTATATTGGTGGCTTTTTTATTGATTAACTCCTACATATTTTTATACTTATCGAACCAACTTAATATAGATGCTACCTTTCCTATTAAATTACTTGGTTTAGCAGCAATTCCATGAGAAGCACCGGGTATTCTTACCATAGCGCAATCTACCTTTCGCAACTTCAATGCACCATAGTATTGCTCTGTTTCAGCTATTGGTGTTCTAAAGTCAGCTTCTCCTGTCAAAATCATGGTTGGAGTAGTGACATTGCCTACTAATGACAATGGGGAACGTTTATGATACTGCTCAGGATCTTCCCAAGGCATTTTAGAAAAGTTATAAGTAGACCAAAATACACTTCCATCGGTATATAAAACAAAACTGCTCCAGTTTATAACGGGTTTGGCTACAACTGCAGCTTTGAATCTGTCGGTTTTACCAATGATCCATGCAGTAAGCACTCCACCACCACTACCTCCTGTTACAAATAGTTGGTTTTCATCTACATAACCTTTTTCAATTACTGCATCTACCCCAGATATTAGATCATCATAATCATTTCCAGGATAATTTTGATGTATCAAGTGTCTGAATTCTTCGCCATATCCATCACTTCCTCTAGGATTGGTGTATAAAACAACATAACCTGCAGCTGCAAAAAGTTGTATCTCAGCAGAAAAAACATCGCCATAACTTCCATAGGGTCCACCATGTATTTCTAGTATTAAAGGATACTTTTTATTTGGATCAAAATTGGGTGGTTTAACAATCCACCCTTGAATTTTTCTTTGATCGTGTGAAGATTCGTACCAAATTTCTTCAACATTGCCTAATTGTTTGAAGTCAAATAAATCGCTATTTACATTAGTAAGTTGCTTTATTTCTTTTTGATCTCCCATGCCCAAGTCCGCAGGCAAATTGTTTTGGCTAATAGTGAAAGCATACTTTCCGTTAGCAGCTACAGAGAATGTTCCTGCTTGGTAGGGCCTACCTAATGACATACCGCCTAACTTACTTGTAAGGTCTTGTATTTTTCCAGAAAGAGTGATGTGAGCTAATTTAGTATAACCTTGGTCATTATACTGGAGATATAAACCTTTACCATCTGCTGCCCAATGGATGTTGCTCACACCCCTGTCTAACTTACCAGTAAGTAGTTTGGAAGAAGAGCCATCGATATTGGCTACATATAATTCGTTTTGGAAATGTCCTGCTTTTTTATCGTCAGCACCTAAGTAAGCCAATTTTTTACCATCTGGTGATACTCTTGGATTATTATCTCGACCATTTCTATTGGTTAAAGTTGTAATTTTTCTATTAGAAATATCTATACGATAAATTTCAGAATTTACTGGTTCATAGGCTGCATTTTCAGAAAGGTTCGCCGAAAATAATAATGCATTGCCTTCTTTTGTCCAAGTTGGTGCTCCTAGATTAGCCGTTTCTTCAGTAAGCTGTATTGGCGTACCTCCATCTACAGAAAGTATAAATAATTGGCTATTACCCGGTTTAACAAAGCCGCTTCCATCGTTGCGGTACCTTACTTCATCAATATATATAGGAGGGTTGTTCCAAGTAGCACCTTTAGGCTTATTAGGCATTTTAATAAAGGCTTTTGGGCTTTTAGGAACGAACATATTAAACGCTAGATATTGATCGTCTGGAGACCAGGAGATACTTTGGGCAGTCCGGTCTAAATTGGTAAGTTTTGCCTCAATGCCTGAATCCATCCACCTTAAATAGATTTGCGTTTTCCCATTTTTGTTGGATTTATAGATGATTTTATCACCCTTATTAGACCATCTTGGAAAAAAATCATTTTGATTGCCCTGTGTTAAAGGCCTATTTTCAGTTCCATCTGAGTTGGTTACCCATAAATTTGACAAATTTTTATCTGTCATTACATCTTTAAAATTTCTTACATAGATAATTTTATTACCATCAGGAGAAATTTGAGGATCAGATACATATTCTAAATTAAAAATGTCTAATGGAGTAAATTCATTGCTAATTTGTGCATACCCTGATAAAGTGAGTATGCATAACCATAATATTATTAAGTATTTCATATTGTAAATTAAAAATTGAAGAAGTAATAAGATGCATTTAAATCTTGCGGAGAATATACAATTTAAATGAGATTTTAAATGCCTTTTTGAAATACTTTTATCCTTTTAGTTAAATAATACAATAGTAATTAGTTATTGTGCTGGTACTTTAACTCATAATATTTCATTTGAAGAAATTACCCAAGAAATGATTTAAAGGGTTTTTAGAGAAAAAATTTATGTCTGCATATAAATTGTTGGCTAATATTTCATTTTTAAGCACAAAAAAACCGACTTAAAGTCGGTTCCCAATTGCTCTATGTAGGTTGTCCCAATTTACCTTAGCTGAAATCTAAATTTTTTACTAAACAGCGTGAATAGCGCTACTAGAAAACAAATAGCACAAAATACAGCACTGCCTAAAATAGATTTGCCAAACTGGAAATGGTAATTGTTCAGATCGGATTCAATGGCTGCTTGTTCAACGTTTTGTGGATTGTATTTAACAGTCACCACATCTCCTACATTATAAGAGCTACTGGTTTCGCCTAAAACCGAGGCAGTTTGGTCGCCTACAGTTTTAAATTCTGCATAAGGGCAAGGTCCGTCATTGGTTTCTCTTAATTCTTTTACCACAGCGGTAGTTTGGACGCCGCTGGTTTTAAGGTTTTCGACTTTTTGGTGGTCTCTGTAATTGATGGTAAAGAAGATAAATCCACCGTATAGATAGATAAGGGCTATTACTACCCTGATACTCAGGTTAATAAATTTTTTCAAAGCTCTAGTTGTTTAGTTTATTCAATGCAGCACTTTTGTACTACGTGCTCTACATTTGCAATAATCAGTTCAAAGAATAAAACTTTCGATGTGTTAATATTTATAAATATTACATTGGTAATAAAATAAAGTGTGTGGTTCAAGAGGGGCTTGCTATGAGGCACAACATGGGTTAAAACACTAAAAACGATGTTTAATGGATTTAACTAACATTGTTATGAGCTTTTAATTTTAAGAATTTACGAATCAATTACATTGAAACCATTTATTTTTAAAATCAAGGTGTTTGATTAAACCCTAATATTTCATTTGTTGTTAGTAATTGGTTAACTCAAATTTTAAATTGCAATTTCTTGCACTTCGATTCTTAATAGCGTATAAAAATCTTCACTTTTGAAAGAGCTTGCTTATCTCAATAAATACTTTATTAAATACCGGTATAGATTTATACTAGGAATTTTATTCATTACACTTTCTAATGTATTTGCCATATTTCCTGCTCAAATGGTAAGGCATGCTTTTGATTTGGTAAATGATACGCTTAAAGTATATCCACTTTTTAAAGGCACTGATTTACAAACTGAGTTTTATGGTGAATTCCTTTATATAATATTTTTTTACGGAGGGCTTATTGTTTTAATGGCATTTATAAGAGGAGGCTTTCTCTTTTTAACCAGACAAACTACAATAGTTATGTCTAGGTATATAGAGTACGATCTGAAAAACGAAATTTATGCCCACTATCAGTCTTTACCAGTAAGCTTCTATAGAAAGAACAATACTGGAGATTTAATGGCGAGGATATCTGAGGATGTGAGTAGGGTGAGGATGTATTTAGGTCCTGGTGTGATGTACGGAGCTAACCTAATTATCACTTTTGTATTGGTAATAGGTTATATGTTAACAGTAAATGCTAAACTTACTTTTTATTCCCTGCTTCCATTGCCAGCACTTTCTGCTAGTATATATTATGTAAATAACCTAATTAATAAGCGTTCAGAAGCCATACAGAAAAAATTATCTGATATGTCAACCTTTGTTCAAGAGGCATTTTCTGGTATAAGGGTAATAAAAGCTTTTGCTCGTGAGAAAGATTCTGCAGATAGGTTTACAAAAGAAAGCTTGGCATATAGAGATAAATCATTAGATCTTACTCGGGTAAATGCTTTATTCTTTCCACTAATGATTGCCCTCATTGGTTTAAGTATTATTCTAACAGTTTATGTAGGTGGTGTAGAAGTGATCAATGGTGCTATTACACCTGGTAATATTGCTGAGTTTATCATTTATGTAAATCTACTCACATGGCCAGTAATGGCATTAGGTTGGGTAACCAGTATCATACAAAGGGCAGCTGCTTCCCAACAACGTATCAATCAATTTTTAAAAATTAAAAGTGATATAACTTCTGAAAAGAACTTAGATATTCCAATTAGAGGAAATATCCATTTTGAAAATGTATCATTTACATATGAAGATTCTGGTATAGAAGCATTAAAACATATTGACTTTTCTATTAGAGAAGGACAATCTTTGGCAATTTTAGGAACAACAGGTTCTGGAAAAAGTACTATTGCCAATTTATTGTCCCGATTATTCGATACAACAAGTGGAAAAATTCTATTAGATGGCACTGAAATAAAAGACTTTAATATAGATACTTTAAGAGGAAGTATTGGTTATGTGCCACAGGATGTTTTTCTTTTTTCAGATACTATAGAAGAAAATATTTCTTTTGGATCTAATAATAAAACCAAAGAAGATATAATAAAAGCGGCAAAAGATGCTGATTTATATGACAATATAGCTGATTTTCCCGATGGATTTAAAACCATGGTAGGAGAGCGGGGTATTACCCTTTCTGGTGGACAGAAGCAAAGAGTTTCTATTGCTAGGGCTATTATTCGTGAACCTAAAATATTGATACTTGACGACTCACTCTCTGCGGTTGACACCAAAACTGAAAATGCTATTCTCAATAGCTTAAAAGAAATTATGAAAGATCGTACAAGTATTATTATTTCTCATAGGGTTTCTTCAGCTAAGTTGGCCGATAAAATTATATTGCTAGATGAAGGTGAAATAAAAGAATCGGGTACACATGAAACTTTAATAGAAATGAATGGACTCTATAAAGAGCTTTATGAAAAGCAGCTAAGAAGCGAAGAGGAGGTAGAGATATAAATTATTCCCAAAAGTATTTAATCTGTTTCTTATCAAATCTCAAGTAGATTACTTCGTCTTTTTGAGGGTTATCTTTTCCTACATAATTAATTATGAAAGTATATTTATCTGTCCTGATGGTAAGTAATGAGTAACTTCCAAAAAACATGATTGCTTCAATTTTTCCTTGTAGTTCACCATTGTACTTTTCTAGGTAAATGTGTTCTGGTCTTATACCGAAATAATTTCCCATGGTTGTGCTTTCTTCTTTGAAAAAATCTCTATAGTCTTCCATAGGAAATATATTCATCTCTCCGAAAAAGCGGGCAACATAACTATTAATAGGAAAATGATATAACTTTTGTGGAGTTCCTTTCTGGGTTACCAAGCCATTTCTCATTACAATAAGCTGATCAGCTACTGCTAATGCATCATTGGCTTCATGAGTTACAAAGATTACAGAAGTACCCGTTTCACTGGCAATTTTTCTAATCAATCTTAGAAAATGATTTCTCCTAGGCTTATCTAAATTACTAAAAGGTTCATCTAGTAAAAGCACTTTAGGTTCATTTACCAGTGCTCTTGCAAGGGCTACCCGCTGTTGCTGACCACCCGAAATCTGTTTAGGCAATCTATGTTGCAGGTGTTCAAGTTCACAAAGCTTTAAAACTTTATTAATTTGAGTGCTTCTATATTGTTTATTGCTATTTAGTACAGGATGCCTAATATTTTCATATACAGTAAAATTGGGAGATAATTCAAATTGTTGAAATACCATTTGAATCTCTTTGTGTCCTGGTATGAGTTTATCTTTTGGACCTAGTAGTTTTTCTCCATTCAGTAAAACTTTACCATTGTCTGGTTCTAGTAGACCAGCGAGTAATTTTAAGGTTGTAGTTTTACCTGCCCCACTTTCCCCAATAAGCCCTAATACATGTCCATTTTGTAAAGTGAAGCTAAGGTTATTTACGGCTGCAACTTGCTGTTTTTCGTAGGTTTTTTTTATTCTGGAAATTTCTAACATTGCCGTAATGCTATTTTTTGAGAATGGACACCGTTAAAAGCTTACTCCTATTTTTGCTGGTAATTGCAAATTAAAAGAAATACCACGATCTGTTTCACATTGAACTCTTATACCACCTTGGTAAGATGCCAATATTTCACCGTACTCATGTAATTCTTTTACAAGTCCCTCTTCTAGTTCACCAGACTTAAAGCCTTCTGTCATTTTTTTAAGACTATTTTCCGAAAAATTTTCACTTAAGCCAATAATGACCATTTTATCTTCTTTTTGGGCAGTGATCATGATTTTACCAGCGTTGGAAGTATTACCCTTTGTGAGAATAGAAAAAATTGTATCTATAATTTTTTCTAAAAATGACTGCTTGCATACTAGCCATGTATCATTTTTAAATTCTTTGACGATAGCTATTTCAGTGGGAAATTTTTCTCGGTAATTATTAATAGTCTTTTCTAATATTTCATTGGCATTGATCAACTCTGGTTCACCTTCAAAAAGTTGTAATTTTTCAGGTTCTGCAGTAACTGTTTCTGTTGTATTGATTATTGGAGTTTCCTTATTTTCTTCTTCTGAAGTAGCAGAAGGTGCTTCTTCAATATTGTTTTCTTTTTCATCAATAGCTTCAGGAATTGGATTTACTTCAATTGAATCTTCAATATTCTCTTTTTCCTTTTCTATTACCGCTTCTACTTTTATTTCCTCTTCCTCTTTTACACTAAGTACTAAAACCTTCTCTCTCTTATTCCCATTTACATTATTAAACTCAAAAAGTAATGGTTTACTATTTTTAGTTTGAAAACTCGCCACATGTACCTCTTCGGGTATTTGCAATGCTTTTTTGAAGAGTTGTTGTAAATCATTTTCTTCCTTTACAGCCTGTTGGATATCTGTGCCAATATTGATGTGTTGCTGTAACAACTCTTCCAGTTTTTGATTTTTATAAAGAAGGTTTCCGTCCTTCATTAAAAATGCTACTCCCGTTTTTTCAAGCTCATCTAACCAAGCTATCGCCGTTTTCTCAATCGTATTTGGTTCACCCTTATCTTTTCTTTCTTCTTTTTTAAAGGAGATTTCTAGCAAAGCACCTTTAAAACTTGAAAAGGATAAAGCATTTTTTATACTTATTAAACATTCTTTCCAATTGCCATCTTTATCTATAATTTGAGCTGTAATTTGCTCTTTAAAACTGTGCTGGTTTTTAATTTTTTCGAGCGCAAGTAACAAGTCACTATGTATATCGGAATGCAGTCTTTCTTTTAAGTTTCCTTTAAGCTGGTAACCTAAAATACTTTTGCCAACAGGGTTTACATATTTAATATTTGCATTGAAATCAGCGAAAGACAATATATTGTCAGTACTACTTAATAAAGTATTATAAAATCTTGCTCTAAAGGCAATATCTGGTTCTTTTTCAGAAATGGTTGAATCTGATTGATTAAAAGTGACGATAAGTGTCTTTTGCTTATTCTCTTGTTCTACTGCTTTGAAAATTGCTTCTACTTTTTGCCAAGTTCCTTTACTATTCTTAATGTGGAAATTAGTGTTTAGCGAATCATTTGGCGTACTTTCTAGGTAGTCGAAATTATTTTGTATGGCGGCTTTTTCTTTGGTATGGATGAAATTAAAGAATTTTTGACCTTCTATTTCTTTCGAAGAATAATGCAGCATTTTACTTATGGCATTATTGGCATGAAGTATATTTCCTTCCTCGTTTAATATGAGTGCAGCATTATCGGAATTATCAAAAATTGCATTAAAAATCGAAGAATCTTCTGCAGTAGATGCATGCAATAAAGAAGTATGTACTTTGGTGATTTTAAGCACAATACCATTTACAAGCTCATTTTCAAGCATATTTACCTGCTGTAAAATTACTTTCTCCCAATTACCATTTTTATTTAAGAAATCGATTTCTCTATTTGCCTTAAACGCTGGGAAATTTTTTACTTTCTCAAAATCGTCGTGTACTTTTTGAGTGGCTTTTGGCGCTATGTATTCAAAACCATATGTGCCTATTCTTTGAGATTTATCATAGCCATGGTGTTCCTGCATATTTTCACTTTCGAATAATATAATTCCTTGCTCATCCACTATGGTAATTACATCATCTGTTAAGTTCAATAAATCTGACAGCAATTGCTGTTTTTTTTCCATGGAATGCTCCAACTGCAAGCGTTCTTCTATAATGCGTAACTCTAAAGCAATTTCTTTAGAGTCGTCCATTGTTTCTACGGGATAAAGAATACAATCAAAAGCGGTTATTTGATTTTCTTTATTTCTAAATGGCAGCTCGTTCAGATACTGTCTTTCACCTTTTTCTATTGTGTTTTTTAATGCTTGCTCTAATATATCGTAGCCGGTGCTTGGTACGAATGATAGAATGTTATAATCCTCATTGGTTTTTGAAGCATCGATGCCAAAATTGTTAGCAGCACTTTTACTTGTAAACTGAATAGTATAATTGCTATTTACTGTCAGAAAAATATCTTCTGAGTTCTCTATTAATTTATTGTAGATAGAGTGTTCGCCTGATTCACTGCTTTCACTAATTGCACTGAATACAATGGCTTGAACTTCTGCACGATGATAAACAAGCTTAGCAAAACAGTTGTAATTCAGATGTTGGTCGGAATCATCTTTATTTGTAGAAAGGTAGAATTGTATAGAATCTTCGCTTATAAGCTTAGATAAATTGTTTGATATAAGCTCAGTAATAGATTCATGAGAAAGGTTTTCATCAAAATTTTTATTGGTACTTTGTATTGAGACTTCCTCTATTTTGTTTTTATCTAATTGTTCTGCTGCGACTGGAGTTAACAATTTAAATACAGCTGTGGCAATAGCTGGATGTGCTGTTGTTTCAATCCAATATTTCTCATTATTTTCAAGAGTACTCAACTTTTGAAGCTTTTTATACTCTTGCAAACTATTTTCGAATATTTGTTTAGTAGTAATAAGCTTACGTAATTCTTCTTGTTGCCATGGACTGCCTAAATCTCGAATGGCTGTTACCATGCCTTGAAGTGTACCTTTTTCTTTTAGTGGTAAGGCCAATACGGCTTTCTCGTTAAATAAAGCAATACTACTAATCTTATCATCTTCTAATTTCTTAAAATCGAGGACTTCCGCATTTTGTAATTTTTCATATAAGGTAGCTGCTTCAGGAAAATTAATTTCTACAGACTTATCTAGGTTATAAAAAGCCTTTCTATCTTGATTGTATTCCCATAAAATTGCATCATCTAAAACAAACTCGCTTTGTATTTTATGAGTGGTTGATTCAATAGATTCTTTGGGTGTAAAAGCAGTCTCTTTTGCTTCCAACACAAAATCTTCTTCACTTTTGCTGACCTTTTGATGTGTATTTTCTATTTGAACACTATTTTCCTTTTCAGCAGAACTCAGTAGATACCACACTAGTAAAACAATGACCAATCCTGTGCCACTAGCTAGTAAAGAACTTAAAGCAATTTGATTAGGGCTTTCTATATAGTTGGCATAATTATCATAAACAATCCAGCCTGTAGCTAGAATTGCTTGGAAAGCAAGTACAAAAATTAATAATTTTCTATACTTTGAGGTTTCAGAAGTTGAATTTCCAGACATGTTTTAAGGATAAAAAATTGTCTTGTAGCACAAATGATAGTTACTTGCAATTTACGTAAAGTATAAGATTAAAAAAAAGTATCAAATACACGGAATATCAATAACTTATTTGAAAAATACATATTAATTTACAAAGTAATTTGGCAAAATAACATACTTGCAAAAACTTATTTTAAATACTAATTATCAATACAGTATTTAAAATACCTAATAGAGGCTACAAAATAACAATAAAAAGTAGATTAAGTTTTTGAGAGAGCAGATGCCGATTCATTATCTAATACCCAAATTACTTCATGGGAAGCCTCTCTTAATAATTGTGCAGGATAGTTGTCTGGTTGAAATTTTCCTTCAGTTACTTCTTTAAGTGTGTCTGACTTACCTTTGCCAAAAACCAAAGGTACAATGAGTGACGCTGCTAAAACAAGAGGTGGCGTAAGGGTAATGCGATCAGTATTTTGTTCGCTATTGAAAGAAGTACTTACCAATTTGTCTTTCTCATTTACTACTTGTGTACCAGGGAACCAAGATGCTGTATGACCATCACTCCCAACACCTAGTAAGACCATATCGAAAACAGGAATTTTTCCTGGTATGTTTGAAATAGCCTTAATTGACTTTTCGTACTCTGCCGCTGCTTGTTCTACAGAAATTGAGTTGACATCTAATGCTTTATCGACCATAGGGAAGACATTGGCTTGAGGGATATCAATTTTATCAATTAATGTTTCATAAGCCATTCTTGTATTGCTTAAATCGCTTTCATAGGAAACAAAGCGTTCATCGCCCCAAAAAATATGAATCTTTGACCAATCTATTTTTCCTTCAAAATGGCTGCTGGTTAATAGCTGGTGTAATTTTAAAGGGGAACTACCACCCGTTAATACTAATCTAAAAATACCATTTTTTTCAATAGCATTTTTCGCTCTTTCTGCAATAAGTTCTGCTGTAAAATGAGATGCTTGTTCAGGGTTTTCAAATATTTTATAGGATTGCATATGGTTTAAATATTATTGCTAATTCTGTATTTGGTTTTTATTACAAGGAAGATAAAGAATCCGATTTAAAAATTAAAAAGTATCTTAACTTCTCTTATTTCATGTCTTAGCTTTTCTCAGATTTTTTGCCATTCTAGCGTATTCAGCATGTGCATCATATCTACTTTTACAAATTCAATTATAGGTTTTAATGAATCATTTTTGGTAGAAGTAGGAAAATAGAGGGCAGCTCTAAAAAAATTTTCTACAGAATCTGTTGCATAATACTGAAACTGACTAGGCACATCTCCTTCTAATTCAAAAATTACAGCTGTAATACCATTTGGCGTAACAGTCATGTAATCGTCTATAGCTGTGGCTTTTACGTGGTGTTTTGTAGTTAGTTTGTGCGAATCATTCGTCAGTTCTATTAAGGAATCTAAGTTATTTTTCACCTCTTTGTATGAGATTGTAAGCTTAGCGTCAAATTTTGGGTAAAGAATCTCTATCCAATAGGGTTCTGTCATAAAAGATTCATCGGGTACAATGGAAGCAAGAGATGAATATTCAAAAGTATATGGCATTGTACTGTCGAGCCGTACATAATTATGTTTTGGCAAATCGATACGATGATACCCTTTAGGTTTAGGTAGGTAGGCTTCGTCTTTTTTACAAGCTGTGAATAGTATTAAAAAAATTACAGAAAGTAAAAGACTATTCTTAAAAAGCATAGATAAAAAAATGGTAAAAATGAAAAATCAATTATGGTAGAAGGAATTTAGTCAGTTAGCGCTCCTGAACCTTCTTTCATTTTTTCGGCATTATCGGCGATACGTAATTTTTCTATAAAATCTTGTATTTCACCATTCATGATATTTGGTAAGTTATATACAGTATGGTTGATACGATGGTCTGTTACCCTACTTTGAGGGAAATTATATGTTCTGATTTTATCGGAACGATCCCCACTTCCTACCATTGATTTTCTAGCTGCGCCAACTTCTTCATTCTGCTTTTGTAGCTCTATTTCGTAAATCCTAGCCCTAAGTACACTAAGTGCTTTGTCCAGATTTTTATGTTGTGACTTTTCATCTTGGCAAGAAGCTACTACACCTGTAGGAATGTGTGTGAGTCTAACTGCAGAATAAGTGGTATTTACTGATTGTCCGCCAGGGCCAGATGCACAAAATATCTCTTTCTTTACATCTCCCATATTAATTTCAACCTCAACGTCTTCCATTTCTGGCAATACGGCTACACTAGCAGCGGAAGTATGTACCCTCCCTTGTGTTTCGGTGGCAGGTACGCGCTGTACCCTATGAACACCCGACTCAAATTTAAGCTTTCCATACACATCATCGCCACTTATAGAAACTATAATTTCCTTATACCCACCAGAAGAGCCTTCAGTAATATCCATTATACTAATTTTCCAGCCTTGTGTTTCCGCAAAGCGTTCATACATTCTAAAAAGGTCCCCTGCAAAAATGGCAGCTTCGTCTCCACCAGCACCTCCTCGTATTTCAAGAATTACGTCTTTACTGTCGTTAGGATCCTTGGGAATCATCAAAGTTTTAAGCTCTTCTTCAATCTCAGTCTTTTGGCGTTCAAGTGTTTCTAATTCCTCTTTCGCCATTTCTCTGAATTCAGGATCTTTTTCGGTACTGAGTAGTGCTTTCGTACTCTCTATCCCTTCCTCTAATTCTTGATACTTGTGGTAATGCTTTACTATTCTTTCAAGCTCTTTATATTCCTTATTTAAAGTAGCATATTTCTTCATATCTGCCATGGTTTCTGGCAATACGATTAATTTGCTTACTTCTTCAAAGCGCTCTTTTATTTCTTCTAATTTATGTATCATAATTATTCATTTCTGCCTCTACGATTATCTACTAGTTTTTCACCATTTTCATCCCATTCTCTAAGAACATAAGGTTCAAAATCATCTTCGTAGGGCTTATTTCTATTCACATATTGGGTTTCTTTTTTATTGTTGGAGCGGTCTCTGTCAAAATATTCGTACCAACGACCAACTTTTATATCATCTCGATACTCTCCTTTTTCCTTTATCCTACCACTTTCAAAAAAAGAAAGATAAATACCATCTTTTTTTCCGTAATGAATAGGTATAACTTCCTTTACTTTTTCTTGGTTTATGTCGTAATAAGTGATTTCTGATGATTTTGGATAACCTCTGTAAAAGTACTCTTTTTCCATAAGTTCCATATCATTTCCGTACTTTTCCCATCTTCCGTGTTTAGTGCCTTTATAAAAAATACCTCTGTCTACTAAAATTCCATCTATAGTTCTTTCATAAGCACCGTGTAATAACATCCCCATCTCAGGCTTATACCTGCTTGGTTGTGTATTGGCTATTTTCTTTTTCTTATCATCAAAGAAATATACTAGACTTACATACTTATTAGGCTTTTCGTATGTCTTTAGTACATGTACTTTTCGGAAGATAATATTTCGCCTATTCTTACTGAACTCTTTAGTATATCTGACTTTAGTCTTAATGCCATAGAAAACTTTTTTTTTCCGCTTTTTCTTTTTTTGCTTCTTTTTTTCTAATTCAATGGCATTCGGGTTTATCTCTAATGTAGGTTTAAAGTTTGGATTGGTTTGCACCAATAAAGTATCTTGTGCAGAGTCTTCATTTTTTTTGTTTTTCTTCTTTTGTGCAAAACTTAAATTCCCCATTAAGCAAAAGCACAAAAATAATATTGAACTTAATCGAGTGATATTAGAAAAAACTGATTGCATAAAAATAAAGTGATTTTCACTTTGATTTAATCATTTATCACAATGAACGTATTAACGGCTTCATTGATTCAAACGGATATATGTAGGCAACTAACTGCTTTTAAAAATATTTAGTTTAGGGAAGCAAAATTAGTGTAAATATTATTTTTTTAAAACCCATCATCATCGTCGTCATCTTCTTCCTCATCATCTGTGGTTTCCTCATCTAGTAGCGGCTCATCATCCATTACATCTCCAAAAACATCAGCGTCAATAAGCTCTTCTTCAATATCTTCTAAAGCGCCATCTTCTGGTATATAAAGATCAAGCATATCATCAAGCCCTAAGTAGTTCATTCTATAACTACTTATAAAGCCTAAAAACTCATCATTTGAAGCTCTTACTACACCAACACCACCTTTTTTACTTGCAAGGTTTGCATTATAACCTGCATTCGATGAAATTGAACTGACCTGATCCGGTCTGAAACCAAAATAAAACCAATTTTCTTCATCTGCCATTATGAATATTTTAGCTTCATTATCGCCATCGGTTTTAGGAATTTCAATATAGCCTGTTACTATTGAATTCACATCACTTTTAAATACATTGCCTAATCCCAAATCTACTTCGCTATAAAAACTTCTAAACTCAGAAGACCATTTTAAATTCACAGAATTGAACATTATGCCCTCTTCAAAAAAGTCAGAAAGTTTTTCATTGCCATTTCTGTATTTTGACATGTATTCGTCAAGTTGCTTATCATTTAAGATAAGTGAAAGCTGATCATATACTTGTTCTTGTTCTTCGAATGGCGCAATAATTTCTTCAACATTATCGAAAATGTCAGTACCTAAATCGGTACCATTACCTGGAGCTGTTGGAATATGGAAGTAAATATTCGTGTTGATTTCATATTCATCTTTTTTAAAGTTACCTTTTCCAATGCCTGCAGCTACTATTTCGAACTCTTTGCTACCTCCTGCTAGATTCAAATCTCCTTCAAAAGAAACTTCGTTGCTTTCAAAATTATAAACAAGCTTGTTTGCTTTAGTCTCTGGGAATTCATGCTTTTCTTCAGTAGTGAGTACATAGTCTTTGGTTTCTTCATTGAATAAGAGCCTGCCACTACCTTGGAAAACTTTGAAATCATTTACCCTGTCTCTATCAAAATAGGCCAGAGATGGGTAGAAATCTCTATCGATTTTTCCAATAAATAAGCCCGTAGATAATTTTGTGGGGAAACCTGCAACTTTAAGTTCTTCATCAACATTTATAACTCCATGTGTCTCTTCGTCAAAAGACTGATAGGCGAACCATGGGTTTTCTTCTCTTTCTACATCTAAAGCTACCTCTCCATCAAATTTCAAATATTTTTCTGCATCAGACATCGTAAGTTTACCTTTATAGATAAAACCTGGTAAAAACTTAAAATCTTCGTCCTCATCAATAATTGCTTCGGCACTAGTTATAAATTCAGATGTCTTTTCTTCCCCTTTTCCTACTTTATTAGGTTTAATTTCAAAGTTGTTAAATCGGATTTCATAAGGTTCATGCACCCCCATAGTGTACTGATAGGTGGCTTCTCCTTCAAATTTATTTCTTGAAATTACTTTTATATTAGCATCGGTTAATGTATGAAACTTGTTAAACGCATTCATTTCAATGGTTGCATTTTCCATCTCATCTATATCTGCATTTTCTCTTACCAATACTCTACCGCTATCTGGGATTATTCTTACATTGGCTATGGTAATGTAAGGAACGCCTTCAAGGTTAAGTATGTGTTCATCTAAGTCGTATACTGCATCACTAGCAAATATTTCCAATGAGTCTTGTCTTCTATTATTAGAAGTAAATTTTCCTAAACCAATATCATTTGCCCCATCTACACTCATTACAAGTGTATTTTGGTCTAAATTCCAAATTACTTGGCTTATGTTGGTTTCGTATTCTATAAATGGTAAAGTAAAACTATTTTCACCTTCCACTTCAGAGGTAATTACTGCTGCTCTTTGTCCTAAATCATATTCAACCATTACATTGTCGCCTTTTAATCCAGGTGTTCTTGGATCTTCAGACTTAATTAAGAATGAAGAATTTTTTGCGATATACTTAGATGCTTCCATATTGAAATTATCTGAAGTATTTACTGATCTTGGAGTTTCTACCTTTCCGTTACCATTAAGCCCTTTGTTGGTTAAGGCAAGTGTGCCCTCAAACTGGGTTGTTGTATCGTAGATTTCAAATGGATCGTCTTTTACATTTGCAATTAACATGCTGTCGCTATTTACCAACCAGCGCATACGATACTGGTTCATTTTTACTGAAGGATAGCTAATGCCTTCAAAATCACCAGCAATAATTTCGCCTCCTAATCCTTTGGTATTGACAGAATCTGAGTAAAATATAAAATCTTTAGATTCAAAAGATCCCGATAAATAGTCGATTTTACCTTTGCCCCTTATTCCTTTATTATTTAGGCTAATCTCGTTAAAGTATGTTGCTTTACCACCATATAAAGCGACACCATTGGGGTCTACTTCTCGCTTAAATCCGAATGAATAATCAGGCTGTATAGATACAGTCTCTTGAAAATCTGGGAATATACCTTCAGTTTTAAATGTACCATCAAATGTGATTACATCAGTATTGTTATCATTTAAGCTATCTATTAAGAATGGAGGAATTTCAAAACGTATTCTATGGTCGTAAGCTCCTCCCAAGATTTCGGGGCCATCGAAGTAAATGGCTCCCCCTTTTTTTGCATCTAATATAGGATAGCGCTCCATACTCCTTTTACCAGATTTATTTTTAGGGTTTGATATATAAAGCGTACCACCAGTTTGTACAATATTGTTGGCTAATTCTTTTTTTACACCATCTTGGTTTACTAAAATACCAATGGAGTCTATTACATCGAGGTTTACATTGAAACTATCGTAATTATATACAAATTCAGGTCCTCTGAAAATGAAATTTCCTGCCCGCATTTCGCCGCCAAAAGTAGTGTTTCTTCCATCTTTCAAATTTACTTTTCCATCTTGAGGGGTTACTAGAACCTGCATAGAATCACTGATCATGAATTTATCTACACCTTCTAGCTTAAAATCTTTACCACTCAATGCTACTGTTAAATTAGCTTTATCTGTAGTTCTAGAGTGCATGATCATGTTGTCGTAATCTACTCCACGTCTGCCTTGCACTGCATAGACATATAATTTGGCTTTTCGCTTAATATCTATTAAACCAGTTGAAGGATCAAAATCGATATAGCCTCTTTTACTAAGTTCCATCATAGCCCCTTTTACTATTTCAGGGTTTTGCTTTAATGAACTCGCCATATCGTTGTAGTAAAAAGTATTCTTCCTGATTTTGTTAGAATAGCCTACAACCATTTGTAGTGGATGGAAATTATAATTTCCTTTCAATGCGATGAATCGATATCTATCGAAATAATCTTTTGACTCAACTACTAAAGGAATTCTTTCCCTTGCGTTAAGTATTTTAAGATCAAAACTGTCAGCCTCTACACTCCATTCTAAAAAGTCAGCAGTAATATTTACATCATTTCTAGTATCTACAAACTGTGCAATTTTGTAAGCATCTTTATCTTTTCTGGCTTGTAAAATTTTATCTTTTGTATGGTACTTTAGATATACCGCTGGATGAGAAATTGAGTCTTCTTCGCTGTAATGAATTGTAAATTCAGTTTGTGGACTATATAATAGGGAATCTTCGTAGGTGAATCCTTTTTTAGACCTAGCTGTAAATTTGTTTTCTGCTCCTTCATACCTTATCATTGATTTACCACCTTGGAAAACAGATTGACTTCTAAACTTTTTACCTTCTAAAGCAACACCGCCCTTATAAGTAACATCTTCTAAAAAATCTTCAATAACCACATTGGCATGGTAAGATCTAAATTTTGGATATTGTGCTCTATTTGGTTTTGTATTATGAATATGGCTTTTATACTCTAATTCTCCAATAATAGGTTCTTCCGAAACTGAATTATAAGTAAGGGAAGCTTTTTCTGCCTTAAACTCAGGGTTGTGAAAATCGAAGCTAAATTGTCCTAAATCAGCAAAAACTTCATCTTCAGGATAACCCACATTTTTCCAAGTAACTTTTCCGCTTTCGGCTACAATGGTGTCATTTTTTAACATGAGTGAAGCATTGATGCCTTCTAGATTAAAGGTATCGTAAATCGAAAGCATTGAAAAGTTGGCATCATTGATTGCTATGTAAGGGCCTACTATTTCAGGCAATACTGGTTCAGGAATAGTATAAAGTTCAGTTTCTGTAAGGGATAACCCTTCATCCATGGTTGATAAAGTATCTTCATCACTCCAGCTGTCCTCCTCGCTTCCCCAAGTATCTTCAGAATCGGACCAGCTATCGTCGGAATCAGACCAACTGTCTTCTGCGGTGCTCCAACCAGAATCATCGGCAGTAGACCAACCATCGTCACTTTCCCAATCATCTTCCTCCTCTTCCATATCCTCATCAATTAGTTCCTCATCAAACCATTCTTCTTTTTCTTCTTCCTCCTCCTCTTCTTCACCCAATAAAACACTTTCTTCTTCTACTGATTCTTCTGTAGAGGCATATAAGTCTCCGCCCATGGCCTCCCTATCAGGGTTATGCTCAAAAGAAAAGTTGCCGCTCGTTAATACCATACTATTGTATTTAGAGCGGTAAACAGTATCAGAACTTAGAAATGAATGACTTTGCTTTAGAAAATTCGCTAATACTTTTCGATTGTAAAATGAAGCGGTAGTATCCGTTACTTCGAGAAATCTCGTAAGTTCACTGCCTTGCATATTCCTGAAATTCTTGGCATTATCAAGAGATTCAAAAAAGCGTATAAAATGGGGTTTAAGCGCCATACGCTTGGCATATAAATTACTTAAGATACTATAAACATGGGTTTGCTGTTGTGCATCTAAAGTGCTGTAAACAGCTTCAAATGCGGCAACTATGGTATCTGGTGATTCCTCTTCTGGTTTTTGGAAAAGCGCGTTTAGGTCAACCAATAAACTGTCTTGTACTTCGAAAGGCAATTTGTTGAATTGCGCGAACGATTGCCCGTAAAAAGTACTGGTCAATATAACTAAGAACAATATTTTTTTCATAAACAAATCAATAACTGAATCTAATTGGACTTGAAAAGTTTATTAAGGTTATCTTCGTTGACTACAGCTTACTTATAATGTAAGACATAATCTATTAATAATAAGTTCTAATAATTGTGAAGGGTAAAGCGCAAAAACCTATCCTTTCTCGAAAACTAGACTTACCCAGTTCTCTTGTGCTTTACATTTTGTAAAATTTAAACGTAAAGTAGCAGCTTTATTGACTATTAGCGGGATATCTTCTGCATGGAAACCACTAAGTATTATAGTTCCTTGTTGTTGTAGTAAGTGATAATAGGTAGCTATCTCTTCTAAAATTACATTCCGATTAATATTTGCCAGTACAATATCATAATGCTCCTTGCCTATGAAAGAAGCGGCAGTTCCTAGCTTGCAATTTACTTTTACACCATTTAATTCAGCATTTTCAAGTGTATTTTCTACAGACCAATCTTCAATTTCGCAAGCATCTACTGCTAAAGCACCAAGCTTTACTGCCATAATTGAAAGCACACCAGTACCACTGCCAGCCTCAAAAACTATTTTTTGCTGATGGTCAATTTCCATTTGGTTGAGCAGCATTAACTTTGTTGTAGCGTGATGTCCAGTACCAAATGACATTTTGGGCGTAATCAATAATTCGTATTGGTACTTTTTTTCTGGTTTGTGAAAATCTGCCCTTATCAGACAGTTATCACTTACTACGACCATATCGTAGTTACTTTCCCATAGTTTGTTCCAATTTTGTTTGGCTACTTCTTTGGTGCGGTAGCTCAAAGTACCAAGTGCCGCATAATGTCCAAAGATTTCGTCTACTGCTGCTTCATCGAACAGTCCAGCTTCTATAGAAGCCTCAAAACCTTCTTGGGTATCCATAAAAGCATCGAATGCCAATTCAGATAATTCTGCCTTGAGCATATCACCAACGTCTTCACTGCATTGTACATCAAGAAGGATAAATGTCATTTTGGTTACTATAGGGATTATTGGAAAAAATCTAATCGGAATCAATCAAAAACTCATTTGATTGTGCAAGTAACATGTTAGATATAGGATAAAAATATTGTTATTTATTACATCTACCCAATTCAGCTAGATTTTACATATCTACTATTGTCTGTTGCATCGTGCTTCAACATCAATTTCAGTGAAAAATACAGTAAAATCTGCCATATTTCTGTCTTCTACAAAGCAAACTGTGAATTCTGAAAAAGCTCTATTTCTAGTAAAAAACCACAGTCCAGTATCATCAGCCATCAATTCATTAGTTTCTTGGAAAACCACCAAATCTGCCGAATACTCATCTTCTTCTAAATAAACTCTATAAGTGGCTGCAAAAACATTTTTTTCTTCAAAAGCTGTCCCAAATACTTCGCAAATCGTTCTAGGCTGTGAAGCAGGAACTTGCGGTGAAGTATTGAAAAATAAAGTTATAAGAGAAATAAAAAAAATGAGCATATAAAAGCTGCTTTCTATTTATATAAAAAGCAGGAAGTGCCCAAAAAGGTTTCCCGCTTCATTACTATACAAAGTTACATTATTCAATAAGATTTTGCTATATCTATAAAATCTCTAGATTTTAAGGATGCACCTCCAATTAATCCACCATCAACATCTGGGCAAGCAAATAATTCAGGCGCGTTTGAGGGCTTACAACTTCCACCATATAAAATAGAGGTATCATTTGCTATTGCTTCACCATATTTAGCTTTTACCAAACTGCGTATGTAAGCGTGCATTTCTTGTGCTTGCTCACTACTGGCTGTTTTTCCTGTGCCTATTGCCCATACAGGTTCGTATGCAATTACTATTTTGCTAAATTCTTCTGCCGAGAGATGAAAAAGAGATTCTTCTAATTGTTTGCTCACAACAGTATTTTGTTCACCAGCTTCTCTTTCAGCAAGTACTTCTCCGCAACAGAATATAGGCAACATGCCATTTGCTAATACAATATCTACTTTGGCAGCCAATGTTGCATTGGTTTCTTTAAAATACTCCCTTCTTTCACTATGCCCTAAAATCACATAATCAATACTGTAAGATTGCAACATGGGGGCAGAGATTTCTCCAGTATAAGCACCAGAAGGTTTGTCATAACAGTTTTGTGCCCCTACAAATACTTGGCTTGTATGGCTCGTAAGACTTTTCACATTGGCTAAATGTAAGTATGGTGTACACATTACCAGCGTAACATCGGTAGGAACTTCATCCTTCGCCATATTTACCACTTCCGAAGCAAGTGCCTGTGCATCGTCTTTAAGCGTATTCATTTTCCAGTTTCCTGCTACAATTTTTTTTGCCATTATTTTTATTTATTTAAAGTTTGAAAACCAAGCTTATTCCTTTTAAAATTAAAAGTACCAAATATGTACTTGTGAAGAATGATTCATTATTTATTTTCACATGAAATATCTCATATAATACATTATATAGCTTTCGCCGTGCTAAATAAAATCTCAAATGACAAAAAAAGAAAAAGTAGCTGAAATTATAAGAATATTGGATGAGATTTATCCAGAAGTACCTGTGCCCTTAGATCATTATGACCCTTATACCTTACTTGTAGCTGTTCTACTTTCTGCACAATGTACAGATGAAAGGGTAAATAAAATCACGCCATCGCTTTTTGCCAAGGCTGATAACCCATACGATATGGTTAAACTGAGTATAGAAGAGATCAAAGGAATTATACGACCTTGTGGTTTATCTCCGATGAAATCTAAAGGCATTTGGCATCTATCTAAAATGATTATTGAACAGCATGATGGTAAAGTTCCCGACAACTTTAAAGACCTCGAAGCAATGCCCAGTGTAGGACATAAAACGGCTTCTGTGGTTATGTCCCAAGCTTTTGGAGTTCCTGCTTTTCCAGTAGATACCCATATTCATAGATTAATGTATCGCTGGGGCTTATCCAATGGAAAAAGTGTAGAACAAACTGAAAAAGATGCCAAACGGCTTTTCCCAAAGGAAAAATGGAATAAACTGCATTTACAAATCATTTTCTATGGGCGGGAATATTGTCCAGCTCGGGGATTCGTACTAGAAAATTGCCCGATTACTAAAAAGTTTGGTAGGAAAAGTTTTATAGATAGCCTTAATAAACCTAAAAGTAAAAAATCGAAATAGTGGAAAAAGTACAAACAGCTTATGCACTTTTACAACCTGATATTCATGTAAAAAGCATCGAATATTTTTTACAAGAGGCTAAAAGTAATGGCATAAGTAAAATGTATGTGCCACCTTATTGGGTAAAAAAAGTAGTAAGGGATGCCAATAACACTAATGTGAAAATCAGCTGTGTCACAGGCTATCCTTTTGGATATCAACTAACAGAAACAAAATTATTTGAAGCAGAACAAGCTATAAAATATGGGGCTGAGCACATAGTTCTAACCATCAATATTAGTGCAGTAAAATCTGAGGCTTTTGAATGGATTAAAATTGAGATAGCACGTTTTGCCAAATGGTTGCATGATAATGGGAAAATGCTTGGTGTCTATTTGCCTTCTACTTATTTAACAATGCAAGAAATTGAAAAGCTATGTGCTTTGTGTCTTTCTGCAGGGGCAGATGATTTAATTGTACCATTTGCGCCTTACAAAATTGAGGGTATAGAGGTTGTGAAAAATATAATGGGCGAAAATTTAGGGATAAATATTTGGTTTAAAGGCTCTGATGAGAAGATTGATATTGAGTTAGCTAGTTTGGGCATTGAGGAAATCATTTTAGATAGATCCTGAAAATACTTCTATTTACCTTACTAATGAATGATCTATATAGAAACACTAAAATGATCAGAATGATTTTTCCCCTTTTTAAAAATCAAAGAAAGTATTGATGTGTGCTTACTTTTGTGTTAACTCTTTTGAAGCCGATAGATTCATAGAATTTCGATGCTTCTTCCGTATCTGTCCTTAAAGTTATTATTTCGTATTTATCTATACTTAGTTGGAGTAAATGTAGTACTAGTTTTTTGCCTATTCCTTTATTTCTATATTCAGGGAGTACATATAAGTGTCTTATTCTACCAACTTTCCCTTGTTCATGATATGGATTATTATTAACTCCCCCTATTGCCACTATTCTTTCATCCTTTTCTATTTGTAATAATATCTCATTCTTGTTTTCGAAACGATTTACACCACTTATCCAATCTTTTTTTAGCCTGTTTAAGAAATTGAAACCTTCCTTTTCACTTGCTTTTACTAAAGGTTCTATCTGGTGCATTCTCAATGCTACAATAGAGGATATTAAAAACTTACTTTCCATTGAGTCTGATAATGATATTTAATTAAACTTCCTTTTTTGGTTTATTACGGCCTCTTACATAAAGGTAAAAGCATATTTTCATTCTTACCTGAGTAATGGCTAACTTTGTAGCATAATTATAAAAGTTATGCTGAACCGAAGATTACTTAGAATAAAAGCGATGCAAAGTATATATGCTTTTAAGCAGAACGAGGTGTCTGACTTCAACATAACTTTGGAGAAAATTAAAGAGGACTTTCGTTTTGAGCTAAATATGATTGGCAAAGAGGAAGCGCCTAGGATGAAAATAGAGGAGGATATTGCCACTCAAATTTTCAGAAATGCGATTTTTCCTTCAGAAACAAAAGAAGTAGACGTTGAAAAGCTTTCTGAAAAAGGAAAGGAGCTGGCCAATAATGCCATTCATTTTTATAAAACGAAACGCAATAAAGACTACCTGAACCATAAAAGCAAAATGGTAATTGAAGCGGAAAAAATTTATGATCGCTACATTTTACTATTGCACTTATTTAACGAAATGGTGCAGCTCGATAAAGCTGAAGGGATATTTTCGGGAAATAAAGCTATTCAATGTTTGCTCAGTAGCACAAATTTGCAAAACCTCATTAAAACTAAAGAAGTAAGGTGGGATACGGCTACTGTAAAAAGTTGGTATAAAATCTTTTATAAAGAAACAGAAATAATAGCATCTTTAAACCAAGAGAAGGAAGGTTTTGAAGGGGATAGAATGAAGTTTAGGATTATTATCAGGGATTTTATCTTTAAACATGACATTGTAATTTCCCACTTTGAAGAAATAGATATTAATTGGGCAGAGAACAAGAGTATTTTGCGCAGTATGCTCATAAATACTGTTAAAGCGATTGATGAAGGTTCCTGCGAAGAATCTGGCTTATTTTTACTCTCGAAGAATTGGGCAGACGACCGCACATTCTTTAAAGAATTATTTGAACTTTATATAGACCAAGAAAATTATTATGATGAGCTTATAACTGAGAAAACAAGGACTTGGGCAGCAGATAGAATAGCCGTTGTAGATAAAATTTTAATGAAAATGGCAATTTGTGAAATGCTCAATTACCCGAATATTCCAGTAAAAGTATCTATAAATGAATATATAGACATCTCAAAAAATTATAGTACACCTAAAAGTGGGCAGTATATAAATGGGATGTTAGACGAAATATCGAAAAAACTTTCTAACGAAGGAAAGATAAAGAAATCGGGAAGGGGATTGATTGATAATAAGTAAAAGATTAATTTCGGGAAAATAAATAAATTTAATCATGAGTAAAGGTGGTGGAAATAGTTTTGTATCTTTTATAACTGGTGCTTTGGTAGGTGCAGCACTAGGTATTTTATATGCGCCTGATAAAGGTAAGAATACGCGAGATAAACTTAATTTTGCACTCGATAAATATTCTGACAGGCTTCAAGAAATAATTGATGAGCTCATTGAAGGCAAAAGCGAGCCCGTAAATATGGCAAGGTCTGAAGGGGAGAAAGTAATTTCAGATGCAATAAAGCAGGCAGAACAATTGAAAAAAGAGGTAGATGCACTTAGAAATAAGATCATACCTAAAAAAGAAAAAGAAGCAGATAAATCTTAAATACAAATCAATATTTTAAACAAATAAAATTTAGCTATGGCAAAAATTTTTAATTTATCAATAGCATTTATAATTGCACTCACAGTAATTTCATGCGAAAACAGACAAACTGGATCAATAGAAGATGCAGATAGTAAAAAAGAAAACACAAAATCTGCAGCACAAATAGCAAAAGAAAATGCTGAGGAAAACAAAACTTTTGCAGCTTTTACTTTTGAAGAAACTGAATTTGATTTTGGTAATATAGCTCAAGGAGATGTTGTAAAGCATAGCTTCAAATTTACGAATACAGGCGAAGCACCTTTGATGATTTCTGATATCAAAACAACCTGCGGATGTACTACTCCTCAGTATACGAAAGATCCTGTAGCTCCTGGAGAAGCTGGAGAAATACTTGTACAATTTAACAGTTCTGGCAAGTCAGGTGTAATTAATAAAAGGGTAACTATTTATGCCAATGTAGAAGGTGGTACAGATATGATATCTATTAAGTGCCTGATTGATAATAATAAACAAGTAGACGGTCCTTTCAAAAAGCAGCCTGCTAGTTAAATGATTTATAGTACCATTTATATATAAGGGATGGCTACTTATTGAAAAAACCTGCAAAACCCATGGAGTAATTCATGGGTTTTGCAGTATTGAGGAACATGAAAATAATAACTTATAACAGTTTGAAGTTTCTTTTTCCTTTACTCTTCGTTGAAAATACTCATCAATGCGCCGTGCGACGGTCGCCGCATTGACTGCGTTTCTCGCCTAGATTAAAGAAAAAATAATTCATCTCCTTTGTTACAATTTATTAATTACATGTTCCTTACATACTTTTGTATATCAAATTATTAGAAACGTAAAAACGAACAGTCTTGAAAATAGCAGCTATTTTATTACAGTTAGATATGTCGAATCCACAAATGATAAATCTTTTGTTTATTGGTGGTATGGTCCTGATATTTTATTTTTTCATGATCAGGCCTCAACAACAGAAACAGAAGAAGCAAAGAGAATTTTCTGAAGCCATTAAAAAGGGAGATCAAGTGGTGACCATTGGAGGTATGCATGGAAAAATCTTTGCAATTGAAGGCGATACTGTTTTATTGGAAGTAGATAGAGGTGTGAAAATTAAAATTGAGAAAAGCTCGCTATCTTTTGAAAATACAGCTGCGCTAAGCAAGTAATAGCTGAACTAAATGTAAGAGCTGCTTTAAGCTTTTATTCAATAGAATATGTTACAAAGTATTATAAGTAGGTTGAATGAATACCTGCCAATCCTTGGTGAATTCTATACCAAGGCAAAAGGCTGGGACTGGAAAGTAATAGGAATATGTTTTTTTACTTCTTTTACTTTCTGGTTATTCAATGCATTAAGTGACGACCACAATTACGATTTAAATATTCCTTTGCGTTTTGCTTATAATACTGAAAAAGTAGTAGTACTACAAAGCCCACCAGAAAATGTAACAGTAAATGTATCTGGTAATGGTTGGAATCTTTTTAAAAGTTCTATCGGGGCAGATGTGCCAACAGAAATAATTTCTTTTGAAAGCCTAAATACTGCTGTTAGTAGTAAGTTTGTTACAACGCGAACATTACTACCTAAAATATCTTCTAAGCTCAAAGAGTTACAGGTCAATTATATTCTGCAAGATTCCCTCTTTTTTGATTTTGATACGCTTTCAAAAAAAGAAGTTTTTGTCAATTTAGATAAATCTCGCATTCCTTTAGGAAAAGGATTTAAGATTACTAACGAAATAGTGGTCATTCCAAATAAAATTATTTTAGAAGGAGCTTCTTCTGTATTAATGAAAACAGATGATACTGTTTTTATTGGAATTGATGAAGGAGAAATTGATGAAGATTTTAATGACGAAATTTCACTAGATTATTTGTCAACTGATTTAATGCGCCCACTTACTGAGTCGGTAGGAGTGAGTTTTAAGGTATCGGAGTTTGATCAGAGAAGTATAAATGTTGGACTGGAACTCATCAATTTCCCTAAAGATTCAAGTATTAAGGTAGAACCGAGTAGTGCCGTTTTAAATTACTATATAGAAAAAGATGAGCAGTACATGCCAAGAGATTCTTTGAAGTTTATATTGGACTACAATAAAATGGATAAGCAAAATAATACTATTAAACCCAAGCTTATTATCCCACCATATTTTGTAGATTATTATTTCGCACCAGAAAAATTCAAAATAAATGTTGAGTAAAAGGCCTTTGCTTGTTGGTATTACTGGAGGCATTGGAGCTGGTAAAAGTATAGTTTGTAAGGTTTTTAAAACATTAGGAATACCAGTATACGATGCTGATACTAGGGCAAAGTGGTTAATGAACCAACATCAGGAACTAAAAACTCAAATCATTCAACTTTTTGGAGAAAAAGCATACGATGCTGATGATAAACTTGATAATAAGTTTATTGCTGGTGAGGTATTCCATGCAAAAGATAAACTAAAGACCTTAAATAGTTTTGTTCATCCTGCTGTAAAACAAGACTTTGAGAAATGGGTAGCGAATCATAAAGATGAAAAATATGTGCTTAAAGAAGCTGCTTTATTAATTGAGGCTGGAAGTTATAAGGATTTAGACCAATTGATTTTGGTGACTGCTCCCAAAGATATCAGGATTGAACGAGTAATCGAAAGAGACCCGCACCGAGATAGGAAACAAGTATTGGCGATTATTGATAAGCAATTAACAGATGATTTAAAAGCTGAAAAAGCACAACATGTTTTAGTAAATGATGGTAGAGCAATGTTACTGCCTCAAGTTTTAGAATTACACCAAACATTTTCAAACCTTGTATAGCATTACTTATATTGAGAAGTTGTGTGTAATCAAAGAATAAGAAAATATGCTCATATTATGGGTGCTATTAATAATTATAATTCTGGGGATATTATTTCTCTCTATTCAACTTCTGAATAGAAATATGAAGATATACTCTGTAAATTTTTTTTTGACTTCTATTCTGACAGTAATTGCTCTTAGTCTCATAATTACTTATTTTATCATAGGTTTTTTGTGTATAGATGGATGTTATATCAAGAAGCATTCAACTAAATGGTTTTTTACAATGAAGCAATCGTACATTGGAAACTTACCTATCATTCAGCCAATTGATGAAGTCCAATATTACTATGACACTGACCTTGGAGAGAGATGGGAAGTAACCTATCAAAGCAAATCTGAACTGAACTCTATTAAAGAAGAAATAAAGAGCTATTTGACTGATAGTAAGGTTGAACCTAATCCCAAAATATCTTGCTATAATGGCTACTGGGATATTAACAAAGAAACTACTATTTTGAGATATGAATCAAACAATAGCTGTATAATGATATACTTAGATAATAGAGAATCATTTGTATTATTACGTGCATTGGAAATAAAATAAACAACACACGACAAGTTATAAAAATGTATTAAAATACATTTTACACAGAACATTCTAAACTATTCTATTACCGCTATTTTTCCTTGAAAAGCCAATGACCCATCTGTTGAGGCAGTATAGATGAGGTAAATTCCCGTTTTTGCTTTCACACCATTATAATTTCTAGCATCCCATGTTGCAGTGCCACCATTAGCAGTAGTTTCCCAAATTAACCTACCATGTATGTCAGTAATTTTTACATCAGCATTGAAAGTTAATCCACTGATACTTACAAGCCCATTAAAATCTTCTCTTACAGGATTTGGAAAAACTTTTACTTGGTCAAAGCCAGCTGCACCTTCAGTAGCATCATTTCTTAATGAAAGTACACCATTGCTAGTTAAAACAAATACTTCTCCTGTATTGTCTTCTATGCCAATGTCTACTATCTCAGAAGAAAACAAAGGACTATTATTTTCATCGTAAAATGCAATGAGTGCTGTGCCAGATTCATTGAAAAGCCAAAGCCCATTCCTACTTCCTAACCACTTTCTGTTCCCTCCATCTATAGCTATTGAGGTTACTTGTTCGTCTCTTAATAATTGCCTGCTTTCAAAAATAGGGGTAGAAGAAACATTTTCGTTTTTTAAAGTTGTTATATCAGAACTAAAGAATTCAATTACACCACGCGCAGTACCAACCCAAACCCTACTTTCTTTATCGTTTGCTATTGACAATACTTGCGAATTTGGTAATGCATTGACAGCACTTCCTTCATTAAGAATTACATACTCACCTGTTCCATCGACTACCATTAGTCCACTGCTAAGCCTAATCCACTGATTGCCAAAATCATCAGCAATAATTTCTATTGGGAATCGAGTTACGTTCTCATCAAATGTAAAAGATCGCCAGTTATCACCATCAAACACATAAACTGAGCGTCTTTCAGAACCAACACCGTAAATAATCGCCCACAATCTCCCTAAAGCATCTATCGATAACCCTGTTAAATTACCTTGAAAACCTGGTTGAATAAAAGGTGTATCTTCAAGTGGCGTAAAAGAATCATCTGCTAAATTCCAAGCAATAATTTGGTTGTCATGTCCAGCTATGTAAAGAATATTGGTAAAAGGATCGAAGGTAGTACCCACAGCATCATTGAAAGCAGGTAAGTTAGCAGTGGTTTGATTATTAAATGTTTGCCAGCCTTCGTTACCAAAAACACTAAAGTTAGCCGCATTATTTAATGGATTTCTACTCGCATTAAAGGCAGGTGGAAAAGCAATTACCCTATTTCCTGCATCGCTCAATGAGGCTACTTCATCTATATTTAAGCCTCTTGGGCTTAGATTAGTGGCAATGTTTCCTTCAATGAGTAATAATCCATTTTGTCGATCAGCTACATAGATGTTATTGGCATTAGGTTGCCAAGTTTGTTGGGGGGCTGAAATAAATGAATTTGTCAAACTATCTAATGTGCCATTATAAGTATAAATTTTATCTGTACTACTGATTAATAAACCTTCTTGAGAGCTGCTAAGGCCAAAAAAAGCTAAATCAATGAGGCCAATTTGCTGAAAATCATTGCCATTGTAACGCTGTAGTCCTTGGTTTTCATAAGTAAAATACAATGCTTCATTGAAGAGAGAAAGGTGTTTTAATGCTGAATTACCTGCAGGTAGAATGAGATTCCATTTATTAAAATCCTGCTTATTGATGTTATCAGCTAAGGCTGCAGAGAGCAACCCTTCTTCAGAAGCTAGATAAATGCTATCGTTCCAAATAAGCCCATCATAAATTGCAATATCTTCTCCTTCTCTGCTTAAAGCGGCATACGTTTCCTTTATTTCTTCCCTTTGTAAATCAAAAACCATTACCCCAAAATCGGCACAAAAATAGGCTAAATTATTATTGGTAAATATGTAGTTAATACGTTTTTGGTTAAATCGAGCATTAAGAACAAGCCGAACATTTACGATTTCATCTTCATATAATAAATCAATATTACCATTCGCATAGCCTATCAAAACTAAATTCCTGCTATCATCATAGTGTAGGGCAGTTACACCAACATCACTCAATTCATTAACCTTTGAATAAATTCGGGTAGAATTTTCATTTAAATCATAGGAAAAAAGTCCTTGTTCACTGGCACAAAATAGTTGATCACCGGCAGGTTCTAATAAAAAAGTATTTTGGAAAGAAACATGTGTTCGCCAAGTGCCCAAAGGAATGTCTCCTTGAGCATAAAGTGAAATGGGTAAAACAATAAAGCATATAAAAAGTGATAATACCTTTTTGATGCGCATAGCTGTTTAGAAAATCAGTTTTTGGCAAAACCCATGAAATACTCCATGGGTTCAATTATCTTGGTATTGCAAATAAAAATACTTTTTGCGGTAATTTAAGATTTAACTTAAAAAAACAAATAAGTCTTACTGCTAGGTAAGGTGGCATAGAATCTAAAAGCTAACTTCGCTAGAATTGTTCCTAATCTCTATCTTCTAACATCCAATATCTAATCTCTAGCTTCTAACTCCAACATTACTTAATAGATATTTCTTCGAAATCAGAAAAACCTCTTTTTTCGGGATAATACATTAATTGCACAACTGCAGGATTCACTTCAAAAGTACCTGGTATTTGCGCTTTAATGATATAAGAATATTCATAAACTCCCTTATAAAGTTTGGTCAAAACAATGGCGTAGCGATTATCTCTGTATTCGGTATGGGCTTGGTTCATCCACCTAAAATAAGAGCGATAGTAATTACCACCTTGGTAAGCTTCTTCACCCTCTATATTGTAGCCACTTTTATCTCGAATAAATTCAAAACCCGCAGGAATAGGATCTTCTATAAGTACATAATCTAAATCTTTTTCACTGGCTATTTTTACTTTAACCAAGACCTCACTTCCGGATAACAGATTGGCTTCTGCAATTGGTTTTTTACTGTAAGTGATTTCACCAGTTTCTTTTTGTTGCGGGCTAATTGAGAAATAATCGCGCTCAACTGTAAGACTGTTACTTTTAACCGTATTAATGGTTTTACTACCTTTTTGTAAAAAATAAGTGAGCGTAGCATTGGCATAAGTTGTACCTGGTCCACGCTTTTCTACAGTAATAAGATTTTTACCATGTTTTAACACACCTGTAGGGGCTTGATGGCTAGCAGTAGTAGAAGCAGTGAAATTTTCACTTTTCAAAGTAAGGCTTTTAGCTTTTTCAAAAACGTCCTTGTCTGAAATTTTTGAATCAAGCAATTTTTTACCATTAGCCGAGACTATTAATTGATAGTCGGGATTGATTTCTGAAGCAATTACTTTTTGAAGCCCTAGTACAGTAAAAGCGGTTTGCCTTGTATTATGCCATCCATTTCCTCTTCTTTTTTGCATGAGCCATTGAATAGCACCAGGTATCAGTGAATGTTGGGTATTTTCCATTGATAAGGCCTTTACAACATGAGCAGTAGTTTCTACACGATCATCTTGCCAACTGTAATAGAATTTTTTCCCACCCCAATAGTTAAGTGAGCCATCTTTGATCACAATTTCTTCTAATCTTTGAAGCATGGCTTTGGATACTTCTTTATTATTGGCTAATTGGGCGGCCTGTAACCAAAGGGCAGATTGGTAAGCATCAAGACTAGTTGCATTGGGAACTTCCAATTTATCCCACATGTCTGTTATTCCAGCTTGCATCAACGCCATCGCCTGATAAGCATAAGTCGTAGTATCTGACTTTTTAGCATTGACTACTAAATTACTTAATGCCATTTTACCCTCTTTCAATAAGGTTTCTGGAACCTTATAACCAGTTTGCGCTGCTAGTGAAAGTCCATTTACCACATAAGCGGTCATAAAAGGATGGGTGTCATCATTTTCCCACCAGCCCCAACCGCCATCACTATGTTGTAGCTCGCCTAAACGGGTAAGGCCTTGGGCCGTCATTTTTTCCAATTCAGTATCTGAAATACCTGATGTATAATTGCCTTTTAATTGTTTTAAAGTATTGGCAACAATGAGTGTAGGCAAAAAGCGACTCATGGTTTGTTCTACACAACCATAAGGATACCCTATTAATTGGTCTAGCGAACCGAGTAATGCAGCCGCCACGGAAGGTGCAGTACTTAATTCAACGTTTATCGTATTCAAGTCTACTTCTTCAGGTATGAAAAACTCAATGGTTTCCTTATTGCTTTCTTTCAACACAGCTGAGTAGGCACTAACCATTTCTAGTCCGTTGGCTTGTACAGGTACACTTACTTTTTTAGCATCAGATTCTTCATTGGTCACTGCCTCAGCAGTAAGGATGGCATCGCCAGGCCAGTTGGCAGTTACTTCCCAATCTATTTTTTCTTCACCGCCGGCAGAAATATAAATGTATTTGTTAGTACCTTTTACTGTAATGCCATTTGCTTTTAATGCTACCCTTACCCTTTTGTGTCTCTTTAGGTAATTATGAACTGTAGTGGCAATTAATAGTTTATCTCCAGTACGGAAAAAACGTGGCGTTTCCATTCGGAGTAGTAGGTCTTTTTTAACCACTACTTTGGCAAATGTTTGCCCAACTTTGGTATCGGGAGTAATTACCTTGGCAGTTGTTCGCCAAGTAGTAAGGTTATCTGGCAAAGTGATTTTTACTGAAGCTTTTCCTTCACTATCTGTAGTTACATTCGGATTCCAATAAATGGCATCTTTAAAGTTTTGTCGTATAACAGGTTGTACTTCGTTGTTGGTTTGTAAGCCTGAAGCACTTCTTCGCATTGGTGCTGAAGCTAACATTTGGTAGGAACCAAATCCATCAGCAGATTCTTCTAAAATTGCAATTTCTTCAACTACGGTTTCTTCATCTGCTGATAGGCTTAAGTCGATTTCTATTTCTTCTTCTATCTCCTCTCCATCTGGTAGTTCCACAAATCTTGGATAAAATATGTCATCTTCTGGAGAAATCTTTTTATGATTCTTTAAGCTTCCACCTAATGATAAGTTCAAATGTACTTCATTGTATCTAGCATTACTTTCTTTAAATACAAAAGCATTAGTAAAAGTAACTTTACTTTTTTTATAGGAAAAAGTGATAGAAGTATCTTTTGGTTTAATTAATTCATAATAACCCCATTTGTTGGTTTTAACTTTGGTTTTGCCAGAATTAATTTTCACACCTTCTAGTAATTTGCCAGTTTGTTCATCTACTACATAACCACTTATTTTATGCTGCTTTAAAAAAAACTTGCTGCCACCTTCTAATAAATAATCTTTTCCTTCTGGAACAAAGAAGCTGGCTTTGGGTTCGAACTTCTCACTTTCCATCAAAGAGTTTAAGTAAGGATAATTGACCCACTCTCCTCTTTTGCTTTGATTGAAAGTATTGATGTAGGTATAGGTTTGTATGGAAGTGTTAGGATAAAAGCTTTTCCGTATATCTGTCGTTTTATCTGGGTAGAGAAAATAAATGCTTTCATCGGCTGTAGAGAGTGAAACCAATGCATTGGTTACTGGATTACCTTCGGCGTCTTTTACGATCACTGTAGCTTCAGCTGTATTTCCAGGCTTGTAAGTCGACTCACTAAATTCAATGGCAACATTGAGGTATTTGTCTGCGGGAATTACCGTGATATTTTCGCTTCTATTATAGGATTTTCCTTCACTTACATAAACGACATTCAAGTTTAGGCTTCCATATAAACCCTCTTCGAGTGGAATCTGATATTCCATGAAAGAATCGGTACCTTCTATATTAAAACGTTGGATTTTTTTATGAATAATGACTTTCCCGTCTAGGGTTACCAAAGCGTCTGTAGCATTGGGTGCCATGATCATGGCATTGAGTGTATCACCTGCTTGGTAAACCTTTTTATCGGTAATAATCTGTATCTCAGCAGACTCGTTTCCCCACCAACTATAAGCATTTTGTCCTTCTTTAAGAATATAAACAGAAGAATTAGCTTTTACTTCTTTGTAATTTTTATCTAAAGCACTTACTTCTAATTGATAATAACCGGGTTCTTCTACATTAAACCTCAAAAGAGCTATCCCATTTTCATCAGTTTTGCTGTTGGTGCTATAGATAGGTTTGGGTACTTCATCACTATTGTTATACTTTCTCACTTTAAATGAAATAGCATTCTCAACAGGATTATTCGCAAAATCAGCAGCATTGACCCTAACTACTACTTCTTCGTCAGTTTTGTAATAAAATTTTTCAGCATTTACTGTTAAGGTAAAAGCGGTTGCCGTTACTAAAGTCGAAACACTAGAAGAAATGCTTCTCCTACTGGCATCGGTTACATCTACTAAAATTTTATAGCGATAGTTTTTCAATGTGGCACTATCGGTTGGAAAAGAGACCTTAAAAGTACCGTTTTCATCAAGCTCAGCCGTTTCATTTTTTATTAATTCGCCGTTACTGTTAGAGCGTGTATTCCAGTCATCGTACCACCAACTATAATTGTAATAGGCGTACCAAGGCACATAATATAGCTCTCTTACAATGCGATAATTGACCGATGCATTTTTTACTGGTGCTCCAAAAAAGTAATTGGCCTGAATGCTTGCTTTGATATTTTCACCACTGATATACTGCGATTTATCTAGGGAGATATTTACTTCGTATTCTGGCTTTTTGTATTCTTCTACTCTAAAGGTTCCTGAAATATTTTGGTAGTAATAGCCAAATGATTCTCTTTCTTGTGTACTAGCTGTAATGGTATAAGTCCCTAAAGAAGCATTTTCCTTTAAAAAAAGGCTATCGCTGAAACTTCCTTGTTCGTTACATTTTATCTTTTTATTATAGATTTCTTCCCCTCTTTCGTCCCTAATTTTTACTGTCAATGTATCATTTGTCACAGTGAAATTATAACCTTCAGTATCTCTGATAAGTCCTTGAAAAAAGACTTGCTGTCCAGGTCTATAGGCAGGTCTATCGCTAAAAAGAAGCCCTATTTGTTGGTCTTCTTCACGATAACTATAGTAGTAGAAGTGTGATGCTGTTAATTGATTTTCAAATTTGCCAAGGAGCTTATAACGTCGATCATCAATTGAACTTGTTTCAAAAATGTGAATGCCATTTTCTTGCTTATTTGGCGCAATAAGTTTTTCATCATTTACTAGAGAAATATCGAAATCTGGCTGTTGTAAACCACTTTCTATATCAGCTACAAAACTGATTATTTCATTCCCCTTCTTTTTAGACAGTAATGCATAATCACTTACCAAAATAGGTAATCGAGTAGCTTTATTTTCATGAAGTGCCTCTATAATGTATACACCCGAACTTAGTTTTCCGACGGAGACTTCGTTTTCCCCCCAATTTTCTCGTATGAAACTATCTGTCCAGTTTTTTATAAATTGAGCATTACTTAAAACACTATCACTTAAATGGATGCTTTCTCCACCTGCTAAAACATCAATTAAAAAAGCTTCTTGTTGAGAAGGCCTATACAGATTAAAAACTACAGTATCTGCAGCTTTACTTTCATTTTCATCTCTATAATAATAGTACCCTAAATTCAACCTTATAGATACTTCTTGTTGGGTAGAGAATATTTTACTTACCGATAAACTTAAGTTTTGCGAAAAAGCATTTGAAGATAACATTGAAGACAATGAAATGAGTGCTAAAAAAATGATTGACTTCATGATAGTTTGTTAAGTTAAAAAATTCTTTCGAAGCTTACTTAATTACATTTGTTTACTTCAGTTTAATCCTAATTTACTTATATGATACACTAAATCATGAAATTCCATAAATAATTCTTGCCAATTTTAAAAAGCGTTTCTTCTTTCGGTTGTGCTTGTATTTAAAAAGTAACTTATAAAAAATGTAATATCGACTAGTAATTTGCTGGTAAGCGTTCACTAATCTTTCCTTTGCTCTTACATAATCAATTTATGGTTTTGTCGTATTTAGTAAAGGATTTATTGAATATATAACCACATATAAATAATGGAAAAATTTTTTATTGAAGGCGACGAATTCATACCAGAAATAAATTTCGATCCTGAGACTGATATACTTTGTATTTCAGGTGAATCGTATCATGAATATACAGGTGAGTTTTTTGAGCCTATTTTTGAATGGATAGATCAATACATTAAAGAACCGGGGAAAAGGATTCAGTTGAAATTTAGGATGGATTATTTTAATACGGCTTCTTCAAAATGTTTTTACGATATATTAGAAACACTAAATATTTATGCCCAAGAACATAATGGAAGCTTTGAGGCATTTTGGTATTACGAAGAAGAAGATTACGACATGCTTGAATCAGGTGAAGATTATGCAGAAGATAAAAGCATAAATATTCATTTAATACCTTACAAAAAAGGCGAAAATCCTTTGAGAGAAAAAAGCACTTTTTAAAGTGCTTTTTTTAGCTGTTCACTAATAGATTTTTCTCCTTCTCTACAAGATAGCTTTCATCGAATAAAGCCAAAAAATTAGGTGTATTTGCTTTCACAGAATATTGCTTTTCAATAGTATCCCTTGCAGCTTTCCCCAGCATTTTTCTCAAAATAGCATCATTGATCAGCTTCTCAAGATAGAGTAACCAATCTGTTTGGCTTTCACAGATAAAACCGTTTCGACCGTGTACAACAATATCGTTATTTACACCGACAGGCGAAACCAAGGCTGGAATCCCCAAAGCCATGTATTGTAAAGCTTTAAAGCCACACTTCCCAGCAGACCATTTATCTTCTACTAAGGGCATTAAGCCAATATTAAAACTCAATAGATCTTCTATTTCTGTTGATTTCTTCCACTTTACAAACTCAAATGATTTTAGTGTAAACCCTGGATCCTCATTGGCAATTACCCTGAAGATAAAATCATAATGTTTTTTTAATTCTTCAATTACAGGAAGAATTTCATATAAGTATTTAATAGTAGTGAGCGTACCTGTCCATCCGATAATGGTTTTGCCATTTTCTTGATTTTTAATCTGGTTATGGTAGTTTTCGGTATCAATAGTAGTTGGATTTACAACTACATTCGGGTTATAATCACGCGCAAATTTGGCAAGGTATGCATTTCCTGCACTTACCTTATGGCTCCAAGATAAAATGGGTTTTATTTTTTGATAATATTTGAGTTTGTTAAAAGCCTTGTTATGTTCTGAAAAATTGGGCAGCCAAATGGCATCGTCAAAGTCATAAATAATTTTTTTGTTCAGTATTTTACTTATGAACCATTCGAATACTGGTGGACCAATATGACTTGCTTCTCTATGGATAAATACATAATGATAGCGGGGTACAGTTAACATGAGAAAAAACCGCCTAATAAATGCGAGTATAATACCCCATGCTTTGGAAATGAATTTACCTGGTTTATGTAAAATAGCCCATGTTTTAGGATCGATAAATGGTGCATAGGTAAAGGATATTCCTTCAGCCTTTAATATTTCTAGGTATTGCTCAAACCTAAAGCGTTGTGAAGGGGCCTGTTCTTGAGGGTATGGGGCAAGTATAAGTATTTTCAAGATGAAAAAAATTAATGTATTTGCTTGACTTCCTTTTCTGATTTTATTTTCTCTCCAACTAGGAAACTATAAATGCTGGCATAAGTTTTTACACCTAACGTCAAAGAAAAATAATCCAAAGCACCTTGTCTTATTATCTCTGGTGATGCCCATGCTTCTTGCTCCATTTGGTCAATAGCATCGAGATAAGCAATTTCGCAGAAATCGTCTACTACAATGCCTGCATTATATTTTTTCACAATAAATTCAGAATCACCAACACCGCTATTGCAAATTACAGGCATGCCCATGCTCATCATCTCACCTTGTTTGGTGGGAGAAGAGGCCTTTTTTGAAAAAACTGGTTTAATGAAAAATATACCAGCTTGAGCAAGTGAAAGTAAAATAGGTACTTCCTGTCTTTGGGCACTAATAATTCTAATATTACTTGAAGGTACCCCTTTGTTTCTAGCTTCGCTGAGTATTAATGCTGGTTGTTCATTGGTTATAAACAAAAAAATGGCTTTCGGATATTTCAATAGCATTAACCTGAAAAAATCCAACATCTCTGGAAGCATATACCATGTGCCTACTGAGCCTAAATAAGCTAAGACTTTGTGGTTATTATCGAGGTTCAATCTTTTGCGATAAACCGTTTTTTCACTTTCTGATATTTTAGTAGGGTCAAAAACAGTACTATCGGTACAACAAGGAATAACCCCAACGGGACTACATTTTGTATTGGCAAGTAATTCCCCTTCTATTATTTTTTTCCCTTCATTGGTTAAGCAAATGGAATAATCTGCTTCTGAAAAGAACTGTTTTTCCTTTCGTTTAAAATACTTGTAAATCTGATTGAAAACGGGATTGTTTAAATTCCAAATACCTCCATCAACTCTTTCGTCTGCAAAGAAACCACGCATATCGAATAAAAAATTGACACCATATTTCTTTTTAAGCCACTGACCAGCCAATGCAGTAATATAACTTCTGCAATGCACCACTTTAAACTGATATTTTTGATGCAGTTCGACTACTTTTTTAAAAAGCTTTCTAATGTCGTAAAGTGTAGAAAGTATGGGTGGTTTAGCTGTATAATTTAATGGATGCCAAGTAATGGAAGCATGACTTAATAGGTGTTGAATTTCAGGTTTTTTATCTGCTTTTTCTGGTTTTTCAAAACTGAGTAAATGAATGTCATAATTCAATTTACTTAGCTCTTGTAAATATGGAATGACTTGTGATTGCCCCAAAGGGTCTGTCATGCCATCGTAAGATAAATATAGAATTGTTCGGTTATTCAAAGCAAAAATTGGTTATTGTGGGTGAACGACACGACCGTTCTCGAATAGCCATTTGTGCAACAAAATCAAGACCCAGATTCTATTGTAGAGATAATGTTGCCCCTTATCAAAGTTGTTGATCAGTTTTTTAACTTCCGCATAATTGACTATCCCTGCTGCCTCCACAAGGCTTTCTTCTAAGTATTGATTTATTAATGGCCTTAAATCTTTTGCTAGCCATTTTTCAAGTGGTATAGAAAATCCCCACTTTGGTCGCTGCATCAAGCTTTTAGGTAAAAAGTCATATAAGACTTGTTTAAGTAGGTACTTGCTCGTTCCATCTTTGACTTTTAGGTTTTGGTCTAAGTTTAAAGCAAATTCAACTATTCTATGATCTAATAGTGGTACGCGCACTTCAAGTCCAGTTTGCATAGATGCCATATCGACTTTTACCAATAAGTCGTCTTTTAAATAATGGGTAAGGTCAAAAAAGGCTTGTTGCTCTTGTTTACTTAATTGCCTTTTAAATGAATCATATTCTATAATTGAAGTGTTGATACTTTTATTTTGCTTGAGTAACTTCTCAAGTTCCAATTCACTGAATAAGTATTGTTCTTGAGAAAATATGTGGCTTTGTGTATTGCTGTGCTTTTGAAATAAATTCGAAGCCCTTTTATATCTGTTACTTGGGTGTAATTGTAATACAGCTTTCAATAGTGGACTAAAAGCCTTAATAAGAGGATTATCCAATCTTTTTGCCCAATTGTACATGCCATAACCCATGAATAATTCATCTCCTCCATCCCCAGAAAGTGCTACAGTAATGTGTTTGCGAGCAAATTCAGAAACTAGTAAAGTAGGTATAGCTGACGAATCTGCAAAAGGTTGATCATAAATAGAAGTAAGCGCACTAATTCTTTCTAAGGCATCTGTTTCTGAAAGTATTAACTCATGGTGCTCAGTTTTTAAATGTTCTGCTACTTTTTTTGCATGCTTACTTTCATCGTATTTACTTTCTTTAAACCCTATTGAAAAAGTTTTTAATTGTTGGGGGTTTAAATCAGCAGCAACTGCTGTAACTAAACTAGAATCCGTACCTCCACTTAAAAATGTACCTAAAGGCACATCGCTGATCATGCGTCTTTCAACAGATTTTACAATGAGTGTTTTTAAAGATTTATAAGCTTGCCTTTCGTCGGTAACAACTGTTGGTTCAATCTTTTCCTGTGCCTGCCAAAAAGGAATTATTTTCAGATTATTCTCTTTATATACTCCTACATGTCCCGCTGGAAAAACTTTAATGTCTTTGTAAATGGTTTCATTATTATTAATGTAACCTAGATGCAAGAAAGACCAAATGGCTTTTTTGTTCAAAGGTAAGTTCTCGTCTGGCATGAGGTTGGTAAAACCTTTAATTTCAGAAGAAAAAGCAAAATCTTTTTCGTTTTGATAATAGTAAAGTGGTTTTATTCCTAATCGATCTCTAAAAAGGTACAGTGTTTCTTCTAATTGATCATACACTGTAAAAGCGAACATGCCATTGAGTTTTTGAGCCATGTTCATACCCCATAAAGCAAAACCTTCCACCAATACTTCAGTATCGCTGTTTGTAGAAAAAGCTTTATCTACTGTAATTACTTCTAGGTTTTTGCTTTTGGCATTTAAAGCTTCCTTTTCCTTTGTAAATACTTGAACCTTATTTCTGAGGTCGGCATAATTGTAAATTTCTCCATTAAATACGGTAACATACCGCCCACATGATGAATAAAATGGCTGATTGGCTCCATCTGACAAATCAATGATACTCAACCTATTGTGTGCTAATGCTACATTTTGTGCTTCGTTAAAAAAAATACCTCCAGCATCTGGTCCCCTATGACTCATACTTCTATTCATTCGCTGTATATGAGATCTAGAAAATTTTGGAGATATAAATCCTGAAATGGAACACATACTTAGATAGAGAAAAAAATTAAGCCTAAAAAAATATTCTTATTTCAAACGAATAATATGATAAAATCGGATATACAACAGCACTTTTATTTAGGGGAGTGATAAGGATTTATAGGAAGTAAAAAAAATTTTCTTGCTCAATCACCACACCGTAAATCCCTTACGTTCTGCCCTTTTTTATTTGGGGTATGTTTCATTAAATGATTTAAAAAAATGGAAAGTTTTATTGAATCTGGTCGTGGTTTATCCCTTAACACTTACAGAAACTTACCTGCTTATCTTCGTAAAGCAGTTTCATTAAGGGAAATTTTTGCTATTCTAAATGAGAAAGGCAGTTATATGGATACGCTTACATATAGCGAGAAGTGTTTTACTACATTTGAGAGAATAGCTGGAGTAGTGCAGCGCCGCTTGTATAAAAAAGATTTCTACCTAAGTAAACAACTAATAAATGAGGTATTACAAGCAGAGGAAGCGTATTACCAATATTTATTTAAGTTTTATGCAGATTAATCTGAAGGAAGCTTTTTAAAATAAAGTGTGGCCAACATATGGTCTACTTCTACTTTGCTACATCGACCGTTTTCATAAGTATATATATTACTCCTTCCATCTGGCATAGTCAATTCATACTGTGCGTTTCCAATATTTTTTATAGCCAGGTATTCACCAAAACGCTCTGAAAAAACCTTAGTCCGTGTACCAGGCTCTTCATAATATAAACTAGCCATAGAATAAGTAGGTCTACTGATTTCTAAATGCGATGGTTCTTCACCATCTTTTATCATGGAATATCTCCCATCATTCCACTGTATTAAAGTAGATTCTCTTTCAGAGTCGTTGAGCATATTGCGGGCAAATGACTTAAAAAGGATTCCATCTTTATAAAAAGTCTCAAAAGTAAATTGGGTACTAAACTCAAAAATAATTCTAAAGGTGGCATCGCTTTCTATGTGAAAAGAAGTTTGGTTGCCATTTTCTATCTTCTTCGTAGTGAGTATACCAATTGGTTTTTTGCCTTTAAATATTTGATATTTTAATGTTTGGGCCAAAACTACATGTGAATGCTGATGAGCGATAAGAATTAATGAAGCCAGCAATAAAAATGATTTGAATAGCATTTGGTTGAGTATAAAACCTGATAGTAATTGCCTTAAAAATAGCACGAATAGTTAAAAAAATAGGTGCTTTTGCAGATATAATGAATGCTAGTGAAAAAATGATGCCTTAGTAATGGTTGAAAAATTAATTTTCAATTTTAGTATAGATTTACTGAATCACACTCATTTGCACTGCACCAGTTGCACTGCGCCTTCCATCACATCCGAAATATAAATTCGGACGATTACAATCTTTACATAAAACTTTTCCAACAAGTGGCTTGGTTAAAAGCAAATTTAGTGGGTCTAGTTATTTTGAATGTATGACTAAAAAAGCCTGCCGATTAATTTCGACAGGCTTCTTTCTTTATGATACTAATTTTGTTTGATCGAATTGAACTCCTTCTTTCATCGCTTTTTGTATTTCTTTTACAGTAAGCGTAGAACCGTCTGCACTCCAGCCTGGAGGGCCAAAAATGTACATAAACGCTTCTTTAAAGTTCTTGGCTTTTTTTACATCTTTCCAAATATTATTGTATTCATGTGTAGCGATAATAAGTGGGTTGAAAGAGTTTGGTGGATGTAGCACGCCAAATTTTGGTTTTATTTTATTATCTAAGTGTAGAAAACTACCGTAGATTCTATCGAATAAATTCAAAAAGCCACCATGGTTTTTATCTAAGTATTCAAAGTTGCATGAGTGATGTACCTGATGTTGTGTAGGGGTATTCATGAACTTTTCAAGAAAACCCATATACGGTACAGACTTGGTATGTAAATGAAATTGATAAATAGCTTGAATTCCCAAGCAAGTGGCTATCATAATTGGTTCAAAACCTATAATTGGCATCCATAACCAAAAAATAGGTTTATAAAAAAGTGTAAACCAGCCATTTCTGATACCAGAACCTAAATTAAAATTTTCAGAAGAATGATGTACAATATGGGCTGCCCATAATACCCTTACTGTATGGCTGAGCCTATGGTACCAATAATAGTTGTGGTCGTCTAATAATTGGCAGATGATCCAAATGTACCAAGCCCAACCAAGTGTTTCATACCCAAAAAGTGCTGCTCTAACTGGTCTAAAAAGTTCGAACAAAAAGAAAAAAGCACCAATTGAAATAAGCTTGGTCATTGAAGCTAAAATAGTAGCACCTGCACCCATAGAGGCACTTGCAAAAAGGTCATTCCAATAGTAGAGATGTCTATCGTGCTTTACGCTTAATACTATTTCAAAAATGATAAGGGTTATAAAAAATGGAAGTGCGTATAACAGCGGATTGGTTACATCCATGTAGGTTGATTTTGTAATGGTGAAAATTTAAGAACCGTAAAGATAGTTGCACGTATTTTTTTTTACCAAATAAATGCAAATTAAATACTTACATCCCTCATCATAGACCATCTAAAAGCCTAAAAAGCTGTAAAGAAGCTTATTTTTTAAGAATGTTGTTCATGTAATGCCATAAAACTATCCCTATACTCACAGAAATATTTAAAGAATGCTTGGTGCCAAATTGGGGTATTTCTATACATTTATCACTTTGGGCGAGGGCATCATCTTCTACACCAAATACTTCATTACCAAAAATGAAGGCATATTTTTCCTGTTTTACAATCTCCAGTTGTTCTAATGAAGTTGACCCTTCTACCTGTTCTAATGCACAAATATGGAAGCCTGCGGTTTTACATTCTTCAATTGCGGCAAGGGTAGTAGGATAATATTGCCAAGTAACAGATTCTGTGGCACCTAAAGCTGTTTTTCTTATATCTCTATGAGGAGGCCTTCCAGTGATGCCACATAAGTAGATTTTTTCAATTCGAAAGGCATCGGCTGTTCTGAAGGCAGCACCCACATTGTTTAAACTTCTAATATTATCGAGTATGAGTACGACAGGAAACTTTTCTGTCTTTTTGAATTCTTCCACAGAAATTCTGTTCAACTCATCCATAGAGAGTTTACGCATAGCTTAATATATTTACTGAAAAATGATAGATACATGAAAACTGAACAACAGACTCAAACTGCAATATTAGATAAAATTGTTTCCTTATTAGATTCTGCCGTTCGTATACCGGGTACTAATATACGTTTTGGCTTAGATGCTCTTATCGGCTTAATTCCTGGAGTAGGGGACTCCGCTACCTTTCTTATCTCTGGAATTTTAGTCATGGCTATGGCTAAAAAAGGCATTACTAGAAAAATTGCCTTACAAATGGTGGGTAACATTGCTATAGATTATCTGGTGGGTACTATCCCGATTTTAGGAGACTTATTTGATGTAGGCTTTAAGGCGAATCAAAGAAACTTAGAGCTTCTCAAAAAACATCAAGAATCCCATAAAAATAAGGATATTAAGGTGGCCAACGCGAAAGGCATTCTAATAATGATAGCGCTATTCTTAGTCGCATTTCTAATTGTAGCTGGTTATATCACTATTAAAGTAGGAAAGATAGTTTTAGGGATTTTTGCATAGTGAGGGCTTTGTCTATTACCCTCGTTTTGTGCGATATTAATAGGTCTTCTTGTTGGATTGAAAGCAACATATTGAAAAGGCAGAAAGTATTTTACATCATTGCGCTAATATTTTTTCTGCTTCTTTTTGTTGCTCCTTCTTCTATAATTTGATTTTTTCTTTTTACCGGGTGAGTAACTAGGGCCCGAACCTAAAAAAGTAGGTAGCTTTGCTTTTCTTATTTCATTACCTATTAATTCTTCGATCCTAGCAAAGCGGTTCATATCTTTAGAGTTGATGAGTGTAACTGCTTCTCCTTCAGATGAGGCCCTTGCCGTACGCCCTACTCGATGTATGTAATCTTCTGCGTCTTGCGGTACATCATAGTTAATAACCATGCCGATAGAATCTATGTCAATACCCCGAGATATGATGTCCGTTGCTACCAATACTTCCGTTTTTTTATTTTTAAAATTTCTCAGTACCGATTCTCTTTCTTGCTGGTCTAAATCAGAATGAATTTCTTCAACATGGTCTCTTACTTTACTAAGTGCTTTCGCTAAATCTCTAACAGATGACTTGGTAGAAGCGAAAATAATGACACTGTTAACATCGCTCATTGAAAGCAGCCATGAGATTAAAGGTATTTTTTGTTCATCATATACTACAAAACCAGCTTGCACCACTTTTTCTGCAGGCTTTGAAATAGCGATATTTACCTCTTCTGGATCAAGAAGTATTTTACCTGCAAGTTCCCTTATTTTTTTGGGCATTGTCGCTGAGAAAAGCAAAGTCTGGCGAGCTTCTGGTAAAAAACTGATAATTTCTATAATGTCGTTATAGAAACCCATATCCAGCATGCGGTCTGCTTCATCCAACACTAAATGGTTCAACGAAGAGAAATTTCCCGTTTTTTGTCTTAAAAAAGAAAGCAATTTTCCTGGAGTAGCTATAATAATATCCGCACCTTCAATTAAAGCTTTTCTTTCTTTTTCCCAAGCACTACCATCTCCACCTCCATACACAGCTTTAGAACTAGCGCCAGTAAAGTAGCCTAAACCTTCAATTTGTTGATCAATTTGTTGTGCAAGCTCTCGGGTTGGGGAGATAATCAAAGTGTCAATTCCCTCAGGTTCTTCAATAGCAATCTTATGTAAGATTGGGAGTACAAACGCAGCAGTTTTACCTGTTCCTGTTTGTGCGCATGCTATAATGTCACGCCCTTCTAATACAATGGGTATGGCTGCTTCTTGTACTGGAGTTGCCTTTTCAAAGCCTATGGCTAGTAGTCCATCTTGTAAAGAATCTGCCAGATTTAAATCTTTAAATTTCAATATGTGGTTTTTTAAATTTTAAAAAAATAGTGATGAAGGAGTTTATGACTAATAAAAAATAGCCAGCCAATGTTAAAAAATATCTATTAACTAAACAGATGGAAGGCTGATAGGAGTATGTAAACCTAGGAATTGTTAACATTTAATAATGTGAATAATAAAAAAAAACTGCTAATTTTCAATTTCCGTACAGTTAAATACTTTATGACAGCTAACTTCGGGCTAAGTATTTAACAAATTTAACCCACGTTTGGAATAATCTGGAGCTAAATAACATTCCGAACAAGAATAATCCAGCCTGATACTAACTTATCATTAAATATATTACGTAAATTCAGGAAAGTACCATATTAAGTACTTACCATTATTGATTTTGTTAATAAAAATCAAGGCATTTAATTTTTTACCTATGGGCCAAAAGCATATTTACAAGAATTTCCCGCTAGCAATAATGCTTATTTTTTTATTGCAAATCGTAACAGTTTTGCAGGTGTTAGGGCAGTGTGATCCAGCTAATGATAGGCAGATTCTATTAGATTTGATAGATGCTGATTGGCAACCAAGAACTGGTGATTTATCTCAATTTATAGGTACAGATAATGCAAATGGTTCAGCTTGGAATGTAAATGATATAAATAATTATGCGGACTGGCAAGGTGTTGAAACTTGGGAGGAGCATGATCCTAATAGTGAGTTCGGCGGTTGCATTTATCAATTATACCTGCATGAAGCTTCATCAGCGGGTACTGTTCCAAACTCAATCGGAAACTTTAACCGCATTGCTTTTTTGTGGTTAAGTAATAATAATTTAACAGGCGGTGTCCCTACTAATGTATTCAACAATTTAAATCTTAATGGACTTTATTTGTTTGGTAATAACTTTAATGGGGGACCATTCCCAAATCAAATAAGTCAATTAACGCAGTTAGTTGTAACAGGAATTGACAATTTTAATGAAAGTGGGAATAGATTTACAGGAGATTTTCCTAATATACCTGGTTTGGTTAATCTTGAAAGGTTTTTCTTGAGGGGGCATGAGTTTGAAAATTTACCCGATTTTCCTAGTAAAGGTAAAATTACACAAATGGGTGTTGCAAATAATCGTTTTACATTCGAAGATTTAATGGAGTTTGTAGACGCTAATCAATACCCCAACTTAAAGGAAACTTTCTTTTTTTCTCCTCAAAAAGATTTCACTGTCCCTCAAAATACTTATAATGTAAACGAGAATGATAACGTAACAATAGATTTAGGTATAGATGGCAGTTTGGATGGTTCTACGACACCTAATACATATAATTGGTATCAAAGTACTGATGGTGGTATTACATTTTCGGGAGATCCCGTAGCTACAACAGATGTTAATTCACTCAACTTTCCAAATATTGCTACTGATGATGAAGGAGTGTATTATTGTGAAGTTTCCAATGTAACTTTTGATAGAAATTCAGAGCGTTTTTTAGAATTTGATGACAGAAATACTACTCCTGAAAATATACCTTTAAAAATTAGAAGTGAAAATATAACAGTTACTGTAAATGCCATTAACCAAGAGAGATGTCCTGAGGATAGGGAAGTGCTTGTAGAACTATATGATGCATTAGGCGGTGATGGATGGGGAAATAGTAGAAATTGGAACTCTGACTTGCCCATATCAGATTGGAATTGGGTTGTTATTGAAAATGGGCAAAATGTAACAAAAGGGGTAGTAGAAGTAAATAATGAAGGTTGTGTAGTAGATCTGAACCTAGACAATAATAACCTAATAGGAGAAATACCAGATGATATTGGCAATTTATCAGAGATAGTATCACTTCGCTTATCAAGAAATCAAATTAGTGGTGACATACCAACAGTAATCGGGGCTAATTTAGGGAATCTTGTTAATCTTTATCTAGACCAAAATCTATTAACCGGAAATATCCCAACAAACTTAGGCAACCTTGCTAACCTTCGATTTCTACATGTTAATCAGAACGGATTAACAGGAGGCATACCTGCCGAACTTGGTAAACTAAACTTACTCGAAAATTTTTCTTTGTGGGATAATGGATTAACTGGCGAAATACCAACAGAGTTAGAGGGTCTTACAAACTGTCGATATTTTGCATTGGGTATTAATAATTTATCAGGGGGGGCACCTGATTTTTTGGGAGACTTATCAAATTTAGAAGAGTTATATCTAAGTGAAAACCCTTTATTGACTGGTCCTTTACCAAATAGCTTAACTCAATTAAATTTACTTCATACTTTTCATTTTTTCAGTACAGATTTATGTGTTCCAAATAATGACACTTTTCAGCAATGGTTAGTTACAGTAGAAAATAGAAGTCAGAATAATAATCATACAGTTGATGGTACAGGAATTATATGTAATAACCCTCCTACAGATATAACCTTAGATAATACAACAATTAATTCAGATGCATTAGGGGGTAGCTTGGTAGGTATTCTAACCACTATAGATGATGACTTGCCCAATGATTCACACGTCTATACTATAACAGATAATTGTAATCCAGATGCAGTAAATAACGCCCTTTTTGCTATAAATGGTGATCAATTGTTATTGGCTAATGATTTTATACTTCCAGTTGGTGCAACCACTTTAACAGTGTGTATAACCACTACAGATGAAGAAGATGCAAGTTTTTCAAAAAGCTTTACAATCACCATTAATGTAGTTGAAGATAACTGTGTTACACGTGATAGAACCGCCCTTACAGAAATTTACAATGCCCTTGGCGGTGCTGTATGGGATAATAGTGATAATTGGCTAACTGTAGGAGTGCCTTTAAATACCTGGTATGGTGTTACTACCAATGATCAAGGCTGTGTTACAGAGCTGAACTTAGCTGGAAATATTTTAACTGGAGAAATACCTGCTGAAATAGGTGATTTATTAGAATTGGAATTTTTAGATCTTGGAGGAAATAGCATCACTGGAACTATACCTAATGATGTTACTCAGTTAACCTATCTAAGAACCTTTGGTGTGGCGAGTAATACACTTACTGGTACATTACCTCCTAATTTTAATAACTTAACTGTATTAGAAAGACTTTGGATAGATAATAATAATCTTTCAGGTAATTTCCCTGCTGTGCTATTGTCTATGCCTTCCCTTACAGAGATTTACATGCAGGTAAATGAATATAATGGAACGCTACCCAATGGATTTAATAGCCTTACTAATTTAGTTGACCTAAACCTTGGTAATAATAATTTCTCAGGAACTTTGCCAGCTACTATTGGTAACTTAGGTAATTTGAATAGACTTGGTTTATACAATAATAATTTTACTGGACAAGTACCAGATAGTTATGCTAATCTAAACAATCTTGACTTTTTCGAAATACAAGGAAATGAGTTAGAAGGGTTGATACCTGTAGGAATAGCAGGGAATAATGATTTTACAAATATTCAAATAGAGGTCAATAAATTCACTTTCCAAGATGTACTTCCCTTCATAGATACCAATTTCGAATCTTTTACTTACTCACCACAAGATAGTATAGGAACTGGTGGAGATTTCACACTAAATGTAGGAGAAACTTTGCCAGTAGATTTAGGAATTGATCCAAACATCACAAACAATGTTTATCAATGGTATAAAGATGGAGATGTATTTGGTACGCCAAGTAATGTAGGAACTATAGAGTTATCTGAGCCCGGAATTTATACTTGTCAAGTTACTAATCCTAGGGCTAGGGCTTTAGAATTATGGAGCAGGGTAATTACCATACGTACAGGCAACAATCCTCCTACCGATATACTATTAACAAACACAACCATTGAAGCAGTAGATGCAGTGGCAAACTTTGAGATTGGAACATTTTCTACAGTAGATGATGATAATCCTAATGATACCCATGTTTACACATTTACTGATGACTGTGGAGTAGCAGTGAGCAATACTTTATTTGCGATAGATGGTGACCGTTTGTTGCTAGGCCCATCATTTGTTTATGATGCAGCAGTAACCTCATATACCATCTGTGTTACGTCTACAGACCTAGCACAAGAAAGTATCAATAAAAGCTTTGAGATTACTATTAGACCAACTGTAAATGATTGTATTGCCAATGATAGGGCAGTTCTTGAAGCACTTTATGATGCCTTAGGTGGTGATGGATGGGATGAAAATACAAATTGGAAATCTACACAGCCACTAAATCTATGGTTTGGTGTGGAGACCAATGAAAATGGATGTGTAACGAGGGTATTATTAGAAGACAATAATTTGGTAGGCACTATCCCTGCTGAGGTTGGTAATTTTGCAGAAATAGTGGAAATCAACATTGGTAAAAATAATATTTCAGGTACTATCCCAGCAGATTTTGGCAAACTGACCACATTAGAACTTTTATGGTTAAATGAAAATAATTTAGGTGGACAAATTCCCGCAGGATTTTTTGGAATGAGCAATTTAACAAACTTGTATTTATTCCAAAATAATTTACAACCACCTATGCCTAACCAATTAAACCAGTTGACTAAACTATTGGTGTTTGGCTTTGACAATAATGAAACTCCATTTGCAGATAATGATTTTCCTGCAATAGGGAATCTAACCGTATTACAAAAATTCTACATCCAAAATCACGATTTTGAAGATGTGCCCACTATTACTAATCCAGCATTATTAACAGAAATGGGTTTAGCAAGTAATCGTTTTACCTTCGAAGATCTGCTGCCTTTTAGTAACCTAAATTTAGAGGTATTTCTTTATGCTCCACAAGATAGTGTAGGTACTCAAAACGCAGTTACTTTACAAAAAGATCAAACCTTCACAATAGATTTAGGAATTGATATAAATATAACTAATAGTGTTTATAGATGGTATAAAGATGGCGCGCTTGTAGAAGAGTCTAATTCAAATACTTTTACAATTAATCAAGTAAGTACAGACGATGAAGGGGAATATACATGTGAAGTTACTAACCCAGATGCACCAGATTTAACACTATATGCCCGCAAGACAACACTTACGGTTATCGATAATGAATTACCACCACCAGTACTCACTGCAGCATTAGATCCAGCTAATCCCGCAGAAAGAATAATTTTGACTTGGACATATCCATCTTCATTTACTCCTGAAGATTATACGATTGAGCGTTCTGTAGGAGATTCTTTGAATTTTGTGGAGATTATCAGCGATTGGACGGAAAATACTTATACAGATGGAAATGGCCTGATGCCAGGAGAAACTTATTATTATAGGGTGCTTGCAGTAGTTGATGGCGAACGCTCTCCATACAGCAATGTGGCTTTTGTGACTACCAATAGTTTGCCTATTGTAAGTGATATCGACAAAACTGGAGCAGTAAATACTGTAATTCCTTTTACACTTGCCGATTTTACAGGTGCTTTTACAGATGTAGATAATGACCCATTGGCTACTGTACAAATTCTAAGCTTGCCTTTAAATGGTCAATTGACTTTACAAGGTAATCCGGTAAATACCAATGATGAAATACCTGCTGATCAATTAAATAATTTAGTTTTTACTCCAGCAACAGATTATGTGGGTACTACCAGCTTTGACTATAATGCTTCAGACGGATACAATTATGCGTTAAATCCAGCGGCAGTAAATATTACTATAGAAGAGGTTGAAGATGTTGACTTAGTTGTAAATGATCCCCAAACCAATGTTAGTCAGGTCGAGGCTGGTAATGAAATCTCTGTTTCTGCTAACGTAGCCATTAATGGTGGTCCTACAAGTGATGAAGCTGTTTTCGTATTGTTATTATCTACAGATACCTTGCCTGATGGTGGAGATATTCAACTTGCTTCTGCGATAGTACCCGCTCAAACTACTGGTGCTTCACAGCAAATCAACAATACCATTACGATTCCAGAAGACTTAGAACCTGGAGAATACTTCTTGGTCTATTATATCGATGCGCAACAAGCAGTTACCGAGACTGATGAAATCAATAATTTAAAATTTGTTAGAATTATTATTTTACCAGAAGGGCCACAGGTTACGATTATGAATCTAATTACTGCGAATGGTGATGGCTCTAATGATATGTTATATGTAAGAAATATTGAGAGTTATCCTGATAATGAAGTGATACTACTTGATAGATGGGGAAATGTGGTAAATACATTTCCAAATTATAATAATGATTGGTCACCAATTGTAGGGCAAGATATTCCAGACTTTGGATCTTATTTATGTATCGTGAAACTTAATGAAGTCCAAGTTACAGTTAAGCGGATGGTTTCTATCATAAGAGATACAAATCAGTAGTGGTTGAAAGCCAAAATATAAATTGAACAATGAGGAGCTAATACATATTCTATGAGAATTATTAAACTTATTTTCTGCCTATTAGTCTTTGGAGGGGTACAAGCGCAGGAACTACCAGTATTAATTCAAAAATATACTGATGGTCTCGCCTATAACCCATCTGTCTCTGGCTTGTATGGTAGTTCTTATGATTTTGCTTATCAAAAACGCTGGACAGGGGTAGGCGAACCTTACTCTTTGGCTTACCTTGGGATGCAAACCCCACTGAATGAAGGAAGTTTAGGTGCTTCATTTAATGTGTTTTATGAAAATGTAAATCTTCTTCAAACCATCGATTTATCTGCAGGACTTGCTTACCATATACTTTTAGATAATAATATGGTAGTTTCTCTAGGGTTGAATGCAGAGTATGCCAATACTTCTTTAGATATAGATAATGTAGAAGTAAATGATATCGATGATCCAGTGCTAGCCAATTTTACAGGAATAAATAAGTTTGATTTTTCTTTTGGAGGAAATTTTAGAACTAATTTCTTTCAGTTTGGAGCTTCAGCCAATCGTTTATTAAGCCTTTTGAAATCGGATGAAAATAGCAAGCAAAGTGATTTAGCTTTTAGGGAATATTTTACAGCCTATGCGGTAGGTTTTATACCCTTAGCAGGAGAAAGGGATTTTCTAGAATTAAGGGCCAATTACAGACGATTACTGAATGAGAAGAGTATTGTAGATCTAGGCGCTTTTTATGATTATGATAAAAAGTTTATGTTAGGTTTTACTTATCGTACAAACTCTTCAATACATGGTGCAGCTGCGGTTACATTAATGGATAATCTTACAATTGGTTATGCTCGTGAAATTGTTGTGGGAGAATTTTCAGGTCAATTAGGAGCTTCTGATGAAATTACCCTAAGATACACTTTCGACCAAGTACAAAGTATCTTGAATAATCCAAGAGCCGGAAGTTCAAGTGGTTTGGGTAGAATTGGGGGCAGCATCAACAAATTGAATTCAAGAAGAGGTGGTACTATAAAACGTAACAATAGAAATAAAATAAACGGCAATTCAAAAAGCCAAAGAAGAAAAATGCGTAACTACAAAGGAAAATATAAAAAGCTTCTTCCGCCTAGCAGAAGGAAAAAGAAGAAATTTCTAGGTATATTCTAAAAAAAGCCAACGCTCACATTTAAGCGTTGGCTTTTTTATGTTGATTTCTTTACTAAAGAATTAAATTTTCTCTGTTACGCTGTCAACTATTCCATACTCTACAGATTCTTCTGCATTCATCCAATAATCACGGTCGAAATCTTTCATAATTTGATCAAATGTTTTACCGCAGTTATCTGCAAGAATTTGAGCACCCATATCTTTTACTTTCATTATTTCTCTAGCTTGTATTTCTAAATCAGAAGCTCTTCCCTGTAATCCACCAATACTTGGTTGATGAATCATTACCCTTCCACTAGGGAAAATAAACCTTTTCCCTTTTTCACCCGCTGAAAGTAATATGGAACCCATTGAAGCAGCCAATCCCATACAAATAGTAGATACAGGAGAAGAAATTAACTTCATTGTATCGTGTATTACCATACCAGAAGTAACAACTCCACCTGGGCTGTTTATATAGAATTTAATTTCTTTCCCAGGATCTTTAGATTCTAGGTAAAGTAATCTATTTACAATTCTTTCTGCAGAATCATCCATTACTGGTCCCCACAAAAATATTTTTCTTTCTTCTAAGAAAGTATTATCAAATTTGTTGATATTACCAAATTGCTTAATAAGTTCTTCGCTATTAAATTCCATGGTTATTTTTTGTGCTATGTAAAATTGAATATCCTTAAATTAAAAAAGTGAAAAAGCAAGATAATGTTTGCGATAAATCATTCAACAAAAAAGTAGGCAAAAAGTATTTTCAATTATAAATCTGCCAATTTGACACTATCTCTCATTTATAAATAGGGCAAAATAGCTTGTTCAGAAGATTTATTCCAATTAATGATGTCCTTTTTAAATTTAGAAAAGTTAGCATATACTTTTTTGGCAAAAGTATCTTTTTCAACGATTTCCTCAATTGCCTCATCTGCGAAAATCTTCAAGTTTTTTAAAACCTCATCAGGAAACTTTCTGAGTTCCGCATTACTTTCACTGAGTATTTTTTGCATGTAGAAGTTATTCTTGGCTTCAAATTCTGAGAGTACAGAAAGGTTATACTTTAACGCTGTATTTTCAACAAGCAGTTGTAAATCTTTGGGTAATGTTTCAAATGCTTTTTTATTCACTATTAATTCTAAACAAGAACCCGGTTCGTGCCAACCTGGGTAATAATAATATTTAGCTACTTGATGAAAACCCATTAAATAATCATGATATGGGCCAATCCATTCAGTCGCATCAATTACACCTCTTTCGAGATTGGTGTATAGTTCACCTCCTGCCATGGTTACAGCTGCAGTACCTGCTCTGGCTATTACTTTTCCACCCATTCCAGGGATCCTCATCTTTAACCCTCTCAAGTCTTGTATAGTATTGATCTCTTTGTTGAACCATCCTCCCATCTGTACTCCTGTATTTCCACATGGAAAAGGAATTAAGTTCACTTGGGCATATAACTCTTTCCAAAGTTTCCATCCGTCACCATATAGCATCCATGAATTGATTTGTTGGGCATTCATTCCAAAAGGAATAGTACAGAAAAACACAGCTGAAGGCATTTTTCCGGCCCAATAATAAGCTGCTCCATGTCCCATTTGTGCTGCCCCTTGAGTTACAGCATCGAACACTTCTAAAGAAGGAACGAGTTCTCCACCACCATAAACTTTTATTTCTAACCTACCATTTGTAATACTATTTAATTCTTCTGCCATATTCACGACAGCTTCACCTAGAACAGGAAAATTGGGTGGCCATGTTGTAACACATCTCCACTTAAATTTTTCATTAGAAATAATATTTACAGTAGATTGTTGATTTTCCTTAGTGCCTGTACAGTTTGTAAGTGCAGCAGAAGTTACAGCTGCTCCTGCAAGTCCAATGGAATTTTTTATGAAATTACGGCGTAATTTTTTTTTCGTATTTTTTGCCATAGTTAAATTTAACTTTGATGCCAATATACCAATTCAATTATTCATTAGAGGAGAAATTTACTAACAATATTTTATCGTCTATTCTTAGTTAGGAAATTTCAATATTGAAAGGCTAAAAGAATTCATATTACAGCAAAACCTGCAACCATGTATAACCTTATTAATAATTTCAATTTAAATTTAATAGTAAGGCTAGTAATATATACTATTTTAATTTTCGTTTTTGTTTATGTTATTTTAGAGAAAAATTGGTTTTTTACTCCTGTTTTCATTGGGTTGCTAATAGCAATTAATTTTTGGAGTTTATTCCACTTTCTAGGCGAAAATAATAGAGACCTTAAATATTTCATCGAATCTGTAAAGCAAAGAGATTTTTCACACCGCTATCATACGCAAAGTAAAAATAAGTTTAAAAAAGAATTAGAAGATGCTTACAGGGCAATTTTTGATCAATTCAAGAAAATAAGCATTGAAAAAGAATCTCATTATCATCTCTTGCAGACTATCAATGAGCAAACAGGCGCTGCGCTAATTTGCTTTTCTAAAGAAGGAGCGCTGAAGTTGATAAATCCAGTAGCAAAAAAATTAATCGGGAATCCTACTCTTAAATCCATCTCTGATTTAGAAAACGCACAACCTGAATTATATGAAGTACTTCAGTCAACATCTATCATAAGAAATACCATAGTCAATATAAACTTGAAAAAGATAAGTGTTAAAGTGAGTGTTTCAATCAAGGATTTTTCACTAGTAGACGAGCAACTTAAGATAATACATATTCAAAATATAAATGCTGCATTAGAAGAAAACGAAACAAAGTCTTGGCAGAAGTTGATAAGGGTTCTTACCCATGAGATACTTAATTCATTAACACCTGTGGTTTCTCTTACAGGTGCAACAGCACAGCTTCTACAGAATTCAGATGATTCATTAAAAGCTTTAAAACAAATAGATAGTGAAGATATTCAAGATATTTATAAAAGTATTCTTACAGTTCAAGACAGAAGTAAAAATCTGATAAACTTTGTCAATGCTTTCAAAAGTATTTCTAAACTACCAAGACCACAATATGCAGATATTGACCTCCAAAAAGTTTTTGGTCGTATTTATAATCTTTTAGAAACAGATATCAATAAGAAAGGGATATTATTGAAATACGAAATAGAAAAGAAAGCCAATTATATTAGGGCAGATATGGAAATGCTTGAACAAGTAATCATTAATCTTGTTTTTAACGCCATAGATGCAGTTTTTGAAATTAATATCCCTCAAATAAATTTTGATATTAAATCTGAAAGTGCTGAAAGCATAATTATGATAGTGAAGGATAATGGATGTGGCATTGAGCAAAAAGATTTAGAACAAATTTTCATTCCTTTTTATACAACCAAGAAGAAGGGTTCGGGCATCGGGTTAAGTTTAGTAAGGCAAATAGTGCATTTACATAAAGGTAATATACAAATTGAGAGCGAAGTTGGAGTAGGTACGAAAGTATTCCTAAGGTTGCCTAAATAAATACCTCATAAATTATAAAAAAACAATAATTAGAATAGTTGAAAATAGATTATAGTTTATTACTTTTGCAGTCCTCTGTTTGGGAGGATGATTGATAAGGAGTTTGTTGTGTTGGGTTGTTCAAAAAATATTTCAATTTTTTTTTGTCCAGGTGTTGTAAAATAGGAAAAAGCTTATCACCTTTGCACACCCAAACGGAACAAGGCTACGAGAAAGTAGTGACAAAGGACCTAGAAGCAGGTCCAGAAGTTCTTTGAAATGATGTGAAAGACAGTAGCGAGAGACAGGTACATTCAACATG
>JGI12316J15309_10008559_pt1 | contig 68957 bp, 76 predicted proteins | sample MarCyaLeptolynsp_FD_15309 | JGI IMG/M metagenome (IMG submission 15309)
CCTACGCCATCGGGCGAGCCATCTCCGATTGGTATCGGCGCCTCGCTAAGTAGGCCCACATGGGGCGTCGAGCTCGGCTCGGCGCCCCTCTTGCAAACATCAAACAGGGCTTCCGTCACGGACGGAGCCTCTCACTGACCTACCTACAACAACCATCAACTCAAAGGATTAACTATGGATCCCAAGGGCAAAGTCGCACTCGTTACCGGCGCCAACCGAGGAATCGGACGAGCCATTACAGAGGGCCTGTTCGCCGCAGGCGTCTCCAAAGTCTACACAGCTGTCCGCAACCTGGACTCGGTCGCAGAGCTTGTTGAGAAGTATGGAGACCGGGTGGTTCCGCTTGAGTTTGACCTCGTTCGAGCGGAGACAGTCACCGCAGCGGCGGCTGTTGCAACAGATGTGAACATCGTTGTTTCCAATGCAGGTGTCGTTCGTGTGGCTTCGCCACTCGACGAGGACGCCCTGGAGGCAGTGACGTTCCAGATGGAACGCAACGTCTATCCCCTCATCCGCCTTGCTCAGGCTTTTGGGCCCATTTTGAAGGCCAATGGAGGTGGAGCGTTCGTCCAGATGAATTCGCTGGCCTCCCTCAAGAACTTCTTGGGCGTCACGGGCTATTCGGCATCCAAGGCCGCTGCGTTCTCCGTTACTCAGGGGTTGCGTGAAGCATGGACTGAGCAAGGAACACAGGTCATCAGCGTAATGGCGGGACCCATTAAGACCGACATGTCGGTTTCGGTGGGGATGGGTGAAGGTGCCCCTCCTCCAAGTCTCGTCGCCGAGAGCGTTGTTGCAGCGCTGCAGTCTGGTGACTTCTTTGTCTACCCTGACCCAATTGCACAGCAGGTTTCCGGCCCCTACAAGTCGTTTGCCGAGAACGTGCTGGGCATCCCGCGGTAGCGGTGCCACGTCGCGATGACAGGCGTGCTCACCGACAACGCAGTTGAGCGAACGCTGGGCCAGCAACAGGCCACGAACCGACCGACACGGCGGCCATCGTTGACTGTTGCTGGCCCACTTTCCGTTGGCCTATGCGAGTTGGGCCTCCAGGTCCGCACTCCGCACGTCGCTTCTGGCTTCGCCTGCCCTGCCCTTGGCATCCCCCAGGCTTTCGTATCCCCTTGGCGTTACAGGATTGCGCGCCCTCACCGTCGGGCAGACGCAGCGCGTAGTTAACGGGAGTGCAAATGGACTCGCCACCACAGGCGCTCCATCCCCGGAGATGCGGTCGAGCTTGAACCGCCCATCGTCATCGACCGGGTTCAGCGCTTGGCAACCTCCGAAAGGAAGTATCGGAGACGCCCGGTAGGGTGGGCACTGTGGGACGCACGCGAAAGAAGGCGCCGTCACGCTCAAGCCGACCAGCGGCCACAAGCTCGAGAAGCCACTTCTGAGCGGTGTGTGCGTGACATCGAAGAGCTCGGCCACCTCGACCGTGAACACCACGCGCCAGGTCCGAACAAAGCGGCCCAGGAAGGCGACTCGCTCTGCTGATGAGACGTCTTGAAGCATCGATCGACAGGGTACTAGGCCGCAGCCAGGTTGTTGAGGGCCTGCAGCCCCTGGCGGCTGATGCGGTAGTAACGACGCGGAGGCCGCCCATGAAGGCGCGCAACGCTGGACTTCTCTTCGGTGCGAAGCAGCCACCCGCGCTCACAGAGGCGCCCCAGCAGCCGGTGAGCCCACCGCTTGGAGATGCGCCCGGTGGCGATGAGCTCGCCGGCGTAGGCGCCGCGGGGACGCGACTCGGAGATGCGGAGGATTTGGTTCATGAGCCAGACTTCCTTAGACGACATGGGGGGCCTCCTGGTGGGCGTAGTCGTAGAGATCGATGAGCTGCTCGACGGTCAGGGGGCGGACCGCGGCAGAGGGATGCTGAAACGTCAGGCTGTGTCGGAGCGTTTCGTGGGCTTGGAGGCACTGCCTTGCCAGAGAGCCCATCGGGAGCATCCATGCCTGGTCGAGCAGCATGAGCTGGGACATGCCCCAGCCAAGCGTGGCGCTGACGACGTTCTTTTCGCGGCGCGCGACCTGGTGGCGCGACAGGCCGACGAGTCGACCAATCTCCTCCTGAGTTTGCTGACGCTGACGCCGTGTGCGGGTGACAATGCTCGCCACGAGCGCGATGTACGTCGTGTGACGGCCAACGAACTGCGATGGGACCACAACCATAAGGCCTCCTTGGGTGCGGGGTTCGTCGACAGAGCCAAAGCAGGAACCGATCCAACGGCACCCGACAACAACCCGAGTGAGTGTTTCTGCGACTCCGGACACGGTGGTGCCGACGCACGGCCCCTAAATGAGGCTGGCTGATGGGGCCTCGCGGGGACAACGGACCCCGAAGTGGGGGATCCGGTCCCCTGCGTCCGAAACTCCTTTCAAGCTGGTCGCTTTCGCGCGTCTACCTCACCGGAGCGCTGCCAAAGGTGGGGTTTGTGGACCTCAGCAGCGCAGCGCAAACGTCTGGGCTGGCGCCATCATCATGGGCGAGGGGAGGAAGGGGTCGAGGTGCCACGTTGGGTGGGCATCGGGAGCGTCGGGCAGCCAGGACGGGCCGGTAGCCGCCCACATGTGCGCCATCGAGGTGCCGGTCCATCGCCAGCAGATCCACGTCGGGATCCCCGTCTGCTTGGCGATGGTCGCCGCCGCGACCGCCAGGTCGTCGCAGTCGCCGCCACCGACCGAGCAGGTGTACTCGAGGTCGGCCACCCACTCGGCGTGCGGCTCCCGGATGAAGCGGAGGCCATGTCGGAGAAACTCGTGCAGCGCGGCGGGCACGAAGCGGCCCGTGATGTCCCACACGGGGGGCAGGTGCTGGCATAGGACCTGCCGGGCCAGGTGCACGGTTGTGGGCTTGTCCACGCTCCGGAGGACCAGTTCACGCGCGGCGGCGGCGACCTCCGCCGGGTGCTGAGTCGGGGACCACGGCTCTACGAGGAAACCCTGAGGCTCAGAAGCTGGGTGGTCCATGCGGGGCCTCCGGCTGTTTGGGCGTCGTCATTCGCTCAACGTGGCCTCGAGCGAAGGCGAGAAGCTGGTTCGCCTCCCAGCCCTGAGCGCGAGCCTGGGCGATGCCCACCTCCCAGGGGATGTTCATCATCTGGCTGTACTCGGCGAGCTCACGCTCGATGTCGGGAGTCATCCCGGGAAGGGACGGCTGACGAAGCGGAGGGGGCGTTGGAGCCGCGGGCTGAGGAGGCGGCGCGTGATGCCGATGATGATGGTAGCCGTGGGGCTGATGGCGGTGAGCCGCTGGTGGCGGCGCGGGCCGGCCGACGTCCATCGCCGCGAACGGCGGCCAAGCAGGGTTGTCCGCGGGCGCGCCGCTGTGCGCCGCCTGCATCATCATCGCCCCGAAGCCCTTGGCCAGGTTGCCCAGGACGCCCTCGTCGCCGGGAGGATTGGCCGACCGAGGCGTCAGACGGCTGCGAAGCTCGTCCATGTACGCCAGAGACTGGAGGACCTCCTCGATGGGGTGGCGGCGCTCCTGCTCGACACGCTGCAGGCGCTGTTGAAGCGCGCTGATCTGGCGGGTCTGGGCGCGAAGCAGCTCGACCACCTCACGCAGCGCGTTCTCCTCGGATTGCGGCTCCATCTCAGTCACTCCGCCGTCTTCGGCGACGCTGAATGAGTCCACCACGCGCCACTTGTTGGCGTCGGTGTCGAAGAAGCGGATGCGGTAATCCCCGGCTCCCCAGCGCGATTTCACGAAATCGAACGACGGCGGCGCATCTGAGCACTCGTGGAGACGTCCAAAGCCACGCCCCCCACGGCGTTCGACGGTGAATCGGCTTCGCTTGCGTTGTTTCGCGTTCACGCCAGGCTCCTTGTGGCTGTTGGCTGGTCCAAGCGTTAAGCCGCCGAGAGCGCCGACTCAATGGGGGCTCGACACTTGCTCACGAGCCGCTCAGAGGCCCCCTAGGCCAGGCGACGCGCCCGGAGCCCTGCGCTCTGAGCGCTCAGCCTTGCCCAACGACTCAGGGCATCTTCGGCTCTACGGGGGGAACGCTGCGCAATGAGCGCGCGATCCGGGTGCTTGTGGGAATCTGATGACCCGTGTCCTTGGACCAGTATGTGCGCGGGCCGCGCAGCGTGGCCCTGCTCACGCCCTGATCCCTGGAGAACGCCGCGCAGCATCCGGGCATGGGGATCCTAGGTCCCCGACTCGGTCGAGCGTGCGCCTAAGCCGCCAAGGCACGCCAGGCGCTCATCGTAGACCTACCGCCCGCCTAGGAGCTCTAGACACAAGGGGCACTCTGAGCGGCTGCCGCGCACCCGGGAGGGGGCTAAGCACGACACGTAGGGCCACCTTGAGCGGCTCATGAGCATGTTCCAGCACCCCATTGACGCCGGTTTTCGCGGTCTCCAACCCTGAGGCGGCACCGGGAACGGCCCGGTTTCGTGGACCTCTCAGGAGCTTCCTATGGGCAAGCTGCGTCAACTTCTTTACCACCTACGCCACGGAGCGGCGGGCGACGTGCTCGACGCGCTGACCGTCGCGGCGGGCCAAGCGATGCGCCACTGCATCGAGCGGACGCTGCCGCGCGACGTGGCCTTGTCGGGGGTGTCGCTTGACGACCTTCGAACACTAGCATCGGTGGTGGCGTATCGCCGCACCTCCACGGACGTGGTCACTGGGTTTGTGGGCGCTGTCGACCCTGACGGCACAGCAGAGGTGACGTGGGTTGAGGAGCCCTCTGGGCAGGTGTGGCTGACAGCGGGAGTGCCGCTGCGCGTGTCGGGCCCGCTGGCTGTACACGAGTGCGTGCTGCTGCCCCAGGGCGATACCGACACCGCCGCACGAGGAGCCTGACATGTACCGAGACAGACGCCGCCGAGACTTCGAGACCGGAGTGAACGACACGCTGTCGCTGGACTGGGGCTCTGAGACCTCAAACTCCATGTTCGACGCCGGCGACTTCAGTGGGACGCTCCTGGACTCGCTCGATGAGGACGACGCGTCGTTTTCGTCAACACCGACACCGGGGTACCAGCTCAGCGGCTCCAGCATGAGCAGCTCGAGCTCCGATGACACCGCCGCCATCTTGGGAGTCGTCGGCAAGAGCCTCGACATGCTGGGCTCTGCGATTCCCTCCATAGCAGGAGACCCCGCCAAGCAGGAGCGCGCCGAGAAGGCCAAGCTCGAAGCCGAGCGTCTACGTCTGGAGCAGGCGCGGCTCCAGGCCATGGCGGGGATGGGGACGTTCGGCCCCCACGCGGGAGGCTGGGGGCCGCATCCCAGCCAACACGGCTCCAACGCCGGCATGAGTCAGAGCACCAAGATTGGCTTGGGCGTCCTGGCGCTTGCGGGGCTGGCGTTGCTCTGGCCCAAAGGAGATCGGCGCTGATGTACGTTCGCTCCGTACAACCTCTTGAGACGGGCTTTGCGGGTCTCATCGCCGCCGCGATTGACGACGCCGGGAAGCTCTTCGGCGAGGTGGCGACCGGTGAGACCGGCGTCAAGGCCGAGCGAAAGGCCAAGAAGGCGCTCAAGGTGCAGCAGGACGCGTTGGAGAAGACCAAGGCGCTCCACGCCCAGCTGTCCGAGCAGCTCCAGCACGGCCCCTCGTGGGCGGCTCCGACCACGGTCGCCCCGCCGCATCAGCCCGTCACGGCATCGGAGGGTGCGTGGCTGTGGCCGCTGCTGGCCCTTGGCGGCGTCGTGGTGCTCGCGCGCCGGAGGAGGAGCTGATGTTTGTCGCGCGACCAGCCGAGACCGGTCTTCTCAGCCAGCTCGTGGACGCCGCCGCGGGCGGGCCCGAGAAGCGTGAGCGTGCGGCCGCGGCCCTGCAGAATGCGGAGGCTGCGCGACTTGAGCGGCAGCGTCTCGACAGAGAGATCGCCGTGCTCCAGCAGCTGATCCAGCAGAAGGGGTTGGGAGAAGCCACCGAGGCCGCGGCCTACCTGAAGGCGCTCAAGCACCAGCAGGCCATGCTGCTCGAGCAGGAGCGGCAGCGCGGCACGACCAAGATTCTGATTGGCGTCGCCGCCGCGGCCGTAGTCGCCGGCACGCTCTGGCTCCGACGCAGGAGGACCTGACGTGTATGTCTCCCGCCATGCAGAGACCGGTGTTGCGCCCCTGGTCATCGCAGCGACGACTATCGCATCGAGCATCTTCAGCCGCATCGGCGGCGTGCTCACCTGGGGCGCGACCCTGGCGTGGGTGTCGTCGGCTGTTGGCGACGACGACGAGACGCTGCAGCCGAAGATCGAAGAGCCGCTGACCAAGAACGCGCGCAACTACTACGTCACCGTCGACCTGGCGAACTGGGAGAAGGTGGCGCGGGCGCGCTTTACTGGCTCTCGCTTGGCGGCGGCGCTCAAGGCCGTCGAGCAAGGGCGCCAGATTCTCGGAGAGCCTGACGCCACCATGCTCACGATGTTGGCCACCATGAAGAGCATCAACGTGCTCTTTGAGGAGCTCCGTACCAAGGAGGACGCCGCCAAGACCAGCACAAGCGCCTCGGCGGGGACCTCAAGCGCGCCTACGCCCAAGAAGGACCAAACCCCGAGCGCGGGACCCGGTTGGGGAGGCGCCGGCGCCGCCTCAAAGACGACAGCCAAAGCAGCCTCCGCAAAGCGGGGTGACAACGTCTGGCCGTGGATCTTCGGGGCCGCTGCCGCCGCTGCGGCGGTGCGCCTGCTACGGCGGAGGACGTCATGACCTACCGCCGTCTTGACCGCGTTTCTCCTTTGCAGCGACGCGCCAATCCGGTCAACGACCGGCCGATGCCCGATGCTGTGGGACGACTCTGGTACGAACTCGCCGAGGCCTTCGCCACCGGCCAGCTCGCCGCCGCCACAGACGCGCCCGACCTGGTCGAGCTCGGCGAGCAGCTTCAAATCGACGCCACGAAGCTCATGGACCGCATCTCGCGGCGGCTTGGGTTGGCCCCAGCGGATGTCGAGACAGGCTTTGCGGCCGCCTTGGCCAAAGGCGCCAGCCAGGCGTGGAAGTGGCTCTCGGGCACCAGCAAGAAGGTGCTCCAGCACGCGAACACCAACCGCGCAGTGCTCCTCGGCGCCGGCACCATCGGTGCTACGGCGTTCATCGCCCACGATTGGCTGACTGAGGACGAGCAGGTCAAGCGTGAGGCCATCGCCGCCAAGCGCACCATCGCCGTCGAGGCCCTCAAGCGCATGTCGCCTGACGAGCTCTCAGCAGCCTTTGGGAAAACCGTCGGCAGCATCGACGACACCGCCTCGGCGGGCTCGAGCCTCTGGCTCTGGCTCATCGGCATCGCCGTCGCCGGAGGTACCTACGTGCTCGGTCGCAAGCGAGGTCGGGATGATTCGTAAGACGACCAATGCTCAGGAGGCCTCGCGCCTCCGGGCCCGCGGGTTCCAGAGACCGCCCGTCCGTTGGACGGGCACCTTGGTGGAGGTCGTGGTTCAGCGCGCTGGCAAGGACACCGTCGTTCGAGTCGCCCGGCGCGCGCTCGGCGTGGTCGATGGCTACGGCCTCGTCACCGCCGAGAGCAAGGCGGCGCTTCAGCAGGCGGTGGTCGATGCCGCGCCCGCCGGCGCCACCTGGGAGCCCCTCACCCGGCTTCACTACGACCGATGGCGCTCGCGCTACGCGGAGCGGCACTGGTTTCACGAGACGCCCGGGGCGGAGGTCGCGCTGGTGCGACCGCCGGGCGGCGGCCGTCCGGTCGCCTTCCTCCGCGCACCGATGGAAGAAATCTGCAATATTCCTGGAGACTTTTTATGCACCATGCGTTCGACGAGCCCCTCGAAATCGAGGACGACGACATGACCTACCGAAGCGGCAACCCGCCGCCTGAGGACGGCTGCAACTGTGGCTGCGGCTACGACTACACCACCGACGCCGCGCTGGTGGAGCGGGCCGAAAACCCCATCCACCTCCTTCAGAACCCGCCCAAGAAGCACTCGTGGTTCGCCAACCCGCTCGTCCAGGGCGCCACCGCCGGCGCGCTTTCGAGCGGCGTGGACTTCGCCATCGGCCGCTACGTCGACGCTGGCGATAAGGGCAAGTGGCTGAGTCTCGGCATCAAGACCGTAGGCGCCATCATGCTCACCCGCGAGTCTCACGAGGGCTGGCATGGGGTCGGCTCAGGCCTGGCGGCCATGACCGGCTACCAGATGGGGGCGCTCGCTCTGAGCAAGATGCTCGCGCCCAAGCAAGAGGTTGCGCCCGCTCCGCCTGAGACGAAGGCGGAGGAGGGGCAGAAGGACAAGACGGAGGGCTACTACCCGCGACCCCATGCGGCGATGGCCCCACCGATAGACCACAGCTACGCACGGTTCGCACCGCAGCAGCACGAGACAGGCTACTGGGTGCAGCGCTACGACCCACACGGCAACGTCGTCGACGTCTACATGCCGGGCTACTAGCCGTCCGCCCGTGTAGGCGGGCTCCTCTCATCCCATTTTCAGCTCAGCGTGCCCCCGCGGCGCGACAGGAGACGTGTATCCCATGACTGCCAACTACCCCCCTCAGTACCACCCGCACTATCGACCGCCTCATGGGCAGGCTTTCCAGCGACCGACGCCTCCGCCGGGCGCGATGGTGGCACACAAGGCTGCGCCGATGGCGTCGGCTGCGCCGCCCGCCGCCGACCACCCTGGCGACCAGGCCCGCATGCGCGCCGAGGTCGCCCGGAACCGCTTCGCCGGTTGGGCCGACCGGTCGCAGCTTCGCCCCCTGATGGCTTCGGTCGCCTTCGAGGTCAAAGACGGCAAGATCGTCGCCAAGGGGCGCCGCGCCTTCGTCGACGCTGAAGGCGGCGCGGCGGCCTCTGGTGTCGCTCAAGATGAAGCCAACAGCACGTTCGGTGGCGCTCGTACGACCGATGTGGAGTGGACGCTGGATGCCCTCGCCCTGGTCGTCTACAACGACGGCCCCGAGGCGCTCAGCCGTCAGGAGGAGATGCTCTTCCGCTGCAAGACGAGCGTGACGCTCAAAATCTCGGAGAGCCCCAACCATCTCGGCAACGCCTACCTCTACGGGGCCGGGACCAACGAGAACGCCTCGCTGGACTACTCGGCGGTTCGGCGGTTCGAGCCGATTCCGCTGCAGAAGCAGAAGCACTTCAGCTGCGAGCTGAAGCTCCTCGAGGACATCCCGCTGCGCTCCATCAAGGAGGGCCGGATCATCGTCCACGTCATCTTCTTGGGCTTCCGGGACATCGACCCCGCTGACAAGGCGTCCGTCTGATGTCGTACGGCTCGCAACCACCGCCGCCAGGCATGTCGCCGTTCATGGCGCGGCGTCATGTCGTGGCGAGCCCCCAGCCGGCTGCTCACTCGGCCTCGCCGGGTGGGCAGTCGCCCTCCCCCGTCGCCCAAGACCCGCACGCGCAGCGTCGACTGATTCTGGAAAAGCTCTTCGCGGGCGCCCCTGAGCAGGTCGGCGCCATGCTCGCCCAGTGGGTGCTGCTGCACCGGCAGCACCTCGCGGTCGAGGCGCTCGTCCCGCGCACGGTCGCCATCGGGAACCGACTCGACACCGTGGGCCAGGGGGCGGCGACGCCTCTGACCACTATCGTGCCCACCCAGACCGTCTTCTACGGGCTGGCGATCACCACCCGGAACGCGACGACGCGGGAGGTGATTCGCACCAACACCGACGTCCTCATGTCGCTGACGACCGACCGCAGCGTCACGCTGATTGGCTCGTCGGACCACAAGTGCCCCGTCGCCCCGTTTGACCCCGCGGGTCAGGGGCACACGCGCATCGCGCCGTTCATGGCAGGGCAGAACGAAAAGCTCGCGCTCGCCTTCCAGAATCAAGGCCCCGAGCCCGTGACCATCACGGTCAACCTTATGGGCTTGGGCCTGTACACGGGGAACGGGCAGACGCTGTGAGCGCCCAGCGACTAGACTGCGCGTCGTGGCTGCCCGCGCGGGGCACCATCGTCGGGTCAGACGCCCCAGTCACCACGCCGTGCGGGCAGTATGACCTGGGCGGAGGCACCCTCTCGCCTCAAGCCAGCCCAGATCACCCCATGCCGAGGGACTGGGAGACGGCCACCCGCGCCGTCCCTGGGGGACAGCTGGGGCTCCTCGTGAGCTGCCGCTCCGACAGGGGGCTGGCCGGCCTCGCGAGAGCATGGCGGCTAGCCGTCCGGCTCGCGACCTGGTCGACCTGGCCCGGAGACTTTGGCCAGCAAAGCAACCCCGCCGGCCCAGGCAGCCGCCTCACGTGGGGGCCCGAGCTCGTAAACCGGTTGGCGACCACCGGCAGCTGCGCCATCGACCTGTCGGACTGGGCAGTCGGCGGGCGGTTCGTGGCCGTCGCGCTCACGGCCTGGCCCCTTCAGCAAGACGCGCCGCCGGTGGCCTTTGATTGGCAGCTCACCGACGCCCGGTCCTCGGTGCTCTGCCCCACCGACATCTGGCCGACGACCACGCGAACCGGGGAAGTACCGCAAGTCAGCTTGCCCCCAACAGGCCCGCTGCCCGACGACGCCCGCGTCGGGCAGGTGGGCATGGTGCGTGGTTGGCGTCCTCGGCTCGCCGCCGCGACCAATCACCACTCCGACGCGGTCTCGCTTGCGGCCGCAGCACGGTTCGGCGCGGCGCGGCAGCGGGTGGGCGCCGTCGTGAAGCTCCTGCCAGGCGAGAGCCGGGTCATCGCCCGCCTCGATGAGCACGACCCCGCAACGGGACTTGAGCTCTTCGCCTCCGCGAACGGGCCCGGCGCCCACCTCACCCTCGACTTTGCATGAGGCCCTCGTGACCTACACCACCCTGAGAGATCACCTGCTCGCCGCCCGGAAGACTACGACGCGTCGTCGGGCCGAACGTGACCAGGCCGCCGAGACGCTGCGGCTGGCCCTGGGCGGCGCCGACTCCGACTACATCGCGCGGGCCCAAGCGAGCCTCGACGAGGCACAGCATGCGTACGAGGCGGCAGACCGCCACGAGACGAGCCTGCAGGTCCAGTTCAATCGAGTCGCAGGTGGGCACAACCCGCCACCGCTGACCGGGCGCGTTCACACCGATGCCGCCACAGGTAAGCGCTACAAGGTCACCACCCGCTCCAAGCAGGGCAAAGTCGTCGAGCGCCTGCGGGTGCCGGAGCCGATGGCCGAGGAGTACCTCGAGGAGCAGGACGAGTGGCGGGAGCGGTGGCGCAAGGCCGACAAGACCCTTCGGCAGAGCAAAGCCCAGCCCAAGCGCGCGGCGTCGAAGAAGCCCAAGCCCCAGGCATCCAGGACCCGAAAGGCGCCGGTGAAGACCCAGGTCAAGGCCGTCGCCAAGCGTCCTGGGCCCCCAAAGCGCACACAACCGCGAAGGGCGCCCCCCAAGCAGCGCCCGAAGGCGGCCGCCAAGCCCACCGCAAAGAAGCGACGACCAGCTAGCTCGTCGCGCTGGAACAAGGCGTCGTACTCACGGCCAGAGCCCTCCAAGCAGGTTGCTGGAGTCCTCGTTGAGCCCGTGGTCGCTCCGAAGGGGGCCAAGAGCATCTTCGACAACCCCGACTTCCCCTCGGGCGGGGTCACCATCCTCATGACTCGAGCGGGCAAGCAGCACCTCCTGCACATTCCCAAAGGGGCTGCTGAGGTTCACTCAGGGCCCGTCACCGTGCATCGCGAGGTCATCCGCGCAACGCCTGCGTCGGCGCGCTCGAAGAAGAAGATGGCTGTCGAGCTCGGCGAGCGTTTTGCCATCACCATCGCCCCTGGCGTCACGCTGTCGGACCGCTGGACAGAGTACGCCGAGGTGCTGGGCATGCTCAGGAGCGCCAAAGAGGTGAAGGTGCCCTGGGTCCAGCTGCAGCTTGACGGCGCCATGCGTACCAAGACCGCTCAGAAGGCGTTTGAGCGCTGGCTTGGAGCGCTTCGCGGTGAAAAGGCCCCTAGCAGGAAGAAGACAAGAAAGCCCGCCAAGGCAAAGGCGCCAAAGATGATTGAACTTAGCTGGCCGGAGCTCTGGACCAAGACGGAGTCCCACCCCTTCGGAACCCTCTTCACGCATGAAGCGGGCCGCCTCCAGATGGCGCAGCGCGATGGCCAATGGCGCGTCATGGTCGCCATCGCTGACGACATCGGGCGCTCCTTCGCTGAGGTGGCGCAGGTCGAGACGGTCGACGAGGCCCTCACCCACGTCGAGCCGCTGCTCAACGCCACCGCCGACCAAGTCCAAGACGCCATCGCCAAAGCGCGCGACGCGCGGTGTGAGGCGATGGCTGCGAAGAAAGCCGCGAAGGCTGCCAAGAGACCCAAGAGGGCGACCCAAGCGCGCTCGAAGAAGAAGACCTCCAGTGACGACGCAGCCATGCTCAAGCAGCTCAAGTCGCTGCTTGCAGATCCCGAGGTCGCCGGCGCGCTTCGAGAGTCGCGTCGCCAGGCCAAGCGCGAGGCCGCGGCATGAACACGAGCCTCTCCCCCCACAGCCGCCATGCGGTCGCCCTCCTCGAAACACTCGCCCAAGCCGCCGGCCACACGCAGCTGTCGGATTGGCTGAACGAGCGCAGCGCTGCCGTTGCGGCCCTGCTCGAAGAGTTGCTGGCAGACCTCGTCTGGGAGCCGCTCCCTGACGTCACGGTCTCCATCCCAAGGACCGCAGCCAAACGCCGCGACGCCAACGTGGCCGCCCTGCGGCTGCTGAAGCAGCTCATCGAAGCCGAGCGCGGACCATCCCCTAAGGAGCGCGCAACCCTATTGCGCTACTCGGGCTGGGGCGGGGTCATTGGGCGCGAGAGCGACACGCTCGCTATCCCTGACGACGTCCGCCCCACCAGCTGGCGGGGGCTCATTGACGAGTTCTACACCCCGCTTTCGCTCACCCAGGAAGTTTGGCGCCTCATGGCCCGACTCGTCGAAGCGGGGCTCCTGGTCGATGACCCGCGATGCCTAGAGCCCTCGGCGGGGATCGGCCGGTTCCTGGCCACCGCGCCCGCTGGCCTCGACTGGACCACCGTCGAGCTGTCCAAGGAGGCGGCCCGCTTTCTACGCATGCTCTTTCCCACTGCGCACCACATCGAAGGGAGCTTTCAGGAGTTCATGCGGGACGCCGCGCCGCCGCAGTACGGCAAGGACTTCGACCTCGTCGTGGGCAACCCTCCCTACGCCAAACAGGGCCGACACTTCGACCTGGAGGGCGCGGCCGCCCGTGTGAAGGGCAAGGCATGGAAATCGGCCCACGCCTACTTCACCCACGCGGCCATGCGGCGGCTGGCTCGCGGGGGCGTGCTCGGCTTCGTCGTGCCGCTGGGGCTGGTCACAGGTACGGGAGCTGAGAACAAGCGGCTACGGCTGGAGCTCCTGGCCCACTGCGACTGGCTTGGCGCCTTCGCACTGCCCGGGGACCTCTTCCCCGGCGCTCGGCTCGGGCTCGCGTTCATCCTGGTCCGCAAGCGGACGCTCCGCGCAAAACTAGGGCCTTTCCGAGAGGAGGTCTACCAGGGCCGGTATTTTGAGACCGAGCCCGGGCTTCACAACCTCGGCGGACGCTGGAGCGACGAGGGCGCCTACCGCGAGATGGTGATCTCGGAGCCGAACGCGCGGCCGCTGTCGGAGATGGTCCTCAACCTCCCTGGGACCACGCCCGCAAGAGCGAAGGCGAAAAAGGCGTCGCCAGCAACGTCGAAGAAGGCGCCACCACGCGCGAAGAAGGCGCCGACGCTGTCTGAACCTCACGAGCAACGCGCTCTGGCTCTGGGCGAGCGGGTGAGACGGTTCCGCCGCCAGCGCCAGAAGAACCCCGTCGAAGCCGAGCGCTCCCGCACCGAGCTGGTCGCAGACCTTGTCGAGTGGACCACCCACAACGGCGCGCCCCACGAGATCAACCTGGTGGCCTCCGCAGACCCAGCCTCTCAGGCGTTCCTAAGCGCCTTCGACGCTACGGGCGCCTTGGCCCCAGTGCTGCGCGACGCTGTGCCCAAGAGCACGGTCGCGTTCCCTGGCGACCGCAAGAAGCTCGTCGACGTCGTGCGCTGGCTCTCGGGCCGCTATGGCCAGGCCAACTGGCTGGACATCCACCGCTGGTTCAAGGGTGACACCGACCTCTACGCCGGCGCCAATGACGACGAGATCATGATCGCCGTCTGGGAGGCCTCTGGCCCCACGCTGCAGCACCGGCGCGAGTACCTGTCTGGGGACCTCTACGCCCGCGTCGACCAGATTGACGCTCAGCTCAAAAGCCCCCACCTCGCGCCGTGGCTCGTGGAGCGATTCAAGAAGCAGCGTGGGCTGCTCATTCGCACGATTGACCCGCAGCCCATCGACGTCATCGACATCGACTTCCGGCACGGCCTCGTGCCGGAGGAATGCCTGAGCGACTGGCTGACCGCCGTCGGCAAGACCCCGATCACCGCGCGCTGGGAGGACGGGGTCCTACTTCTGAAAGGCGACTACCTGCCCACGGAGGTTCAGGACATCGCAGCTTTCGCGTCGCGACAGGAGCTGTACGCCCGCGAGGGCAAGGCGAAGAAGACCCGCCGGCACAAGTCAGACCTCACGCTCAAAGAGCGCCTCACCAAGGACGAGCAGCTGCTCGAGCGCTTCAACCGGTGGCTTCGGCAGCATGACCACTGGGGTCCCCACGTCGCCGACCTCTACAACCGGGCCTATCGGTCTCACGTACCGCGCGCGGTCGAGAGCGAGCCGCTGCCGATGACACGGGCGAACCCCACCGTGACCCTCCGGGGTCACCAGAACAACGCCATCCGCACGCTCACCGAGATGCGCGGCGGCATCGTCGGGCACGACGTCGGGCTCGGCAAAACCTTCACCGCGTGCGGCCTGGTCGCGTGGTGGCGGCAGCTCAAGCTCGCCAGACGGCCCATCGTGGTCGTGCCCAAGCAGGTCATTACCAACTGGCTTCGAGAGTTTGAACGTCTGCTGCCGGACTACGACGCAGGCGCCATCGGCGTCGAGTGGAGCACCCGCGCGAAGAAGTACGTGGAGGATTCGCCCGAGCTCAAGCGCAAGAAGTGGCATGCCTTCGCCAGCGGCCAGTATGACGTCCTGGTCGTCACACAACCCGCGTTCGAGGCCCTCCCCACACGGCCAGACACGCGCTACGAGGTCTTGCGTGACATCATCTGGCTGCAGCGTGAGGAAAAGCTCGTCGACCGCGAAGCGGCGTACCTCAAGCGCCGCATTGAGCACCAGGAGCTGGAGCTCACCTACCGGTGGGGCAGCGAGGCCAAGCGCCTCCAGAAGTCCCTCGAAAGCTCAAAAGCCGAGCTGCTCAAACATCAGGACCGCGCCCAGTACCTGCGCGATCAAGTGGACCGCGCGCAGCGTCAGCTGGACGACAACGATGAGCCCGACCAGGTCAAGAAGCTCGAGAAACGCCTCAAGACCGCCAAGCGCCGCCTGGAGAGTGAGCTGAAGCAGCCGACGCTGCGGACGCTTCAGGCCGCGGAGCAGGCCTACGAGCAGTGGGCTGCAAAGACCGAGTTCGAGCGCAAGCAGGACCTGGGGCTCACGTTCGAGGAGCTCGGCTGCGACCTGCTCATCATGGACGAGGCTCACGCCTACAAGAACCTCTTCAGGCCGCAGACGCGCTACGGCAAGTCCATCAAGTACCTGGGCAGCTCCGGCGGCGACCAGGAGTGCAAGCGCTGCTGGGACCTGCTGGTCAAGACGACGCACCTACGTCAGCAGCACGACGGCGCGGGCGTGGTCCTGCTCACGGCTACGCCGCTGAAGAACTCCCCGCTGGAGCTCTACAACCTGCTGCTCTATGTCCGACCGCAGCTGCTGGAAGCGCGAGGGATACGGACCCACGAGGAGTTCGTCGACCGGTACTGCGGGTTCAGCTCGGCCCTGACGCTCGACACGACCCAGAAGCTCAAGGACGCGTTGATTGTCGACCGATTCACCCACCTCGACGAGCTCCGCTCCATCATGGACCTGGTCGTCGACATCCGGACGGCCGACGACGTCGGCCTCGACATCCCTGGCACCAAGACCGAGATGGTCACGGTCCCTATGGATGGGCGCCAGGAGCACGTCTATGAGCAGCTCCGCGCCGAAGGCCGAGCGGCTCAAGGCTCCCCCGGTGAGGCCGGGTCCAGCAACATGCTGGCGATTCTGCGTCGGATGGACTACGCGGCGCTCGACCTGCGCCTCCTCGACGCCGAGGAGTACGACGGCGACTGGGACGACGACTACCTGCCACCCAAGTACGCCGAGTTGTCCAAGCGCATCACTGCCTCCGGCGACTGCGCCCACATCGTGTTCGTCTCCGAGTCGCGGCGTGAATCTCTGACCCGTTGCAAGCAGGCGCTCGTGGAGCATGGGTTTGAGCCCAAGCGCATCATCACCATGCACGGCGGGGTCAAACAGGGCGACCGGCAGAAGATTGTCGACGGGCTCAACGGGGTCTACGCCACCGACGAGACCGGGCACGAGACGATGATGAAGGCGCCGCAGTACGACATCATCATCGGCAACTCCGTCATGTCAGAGGGCCTCAACCTCCAGCGGCGCGCCTGCGCCATCCACCACGTGGACGTGCCCTGGACACCCAGCGACCTTCAGCAGCGCAACGGCCGCGGGGTCCGCCAGGGCAACCGCTGGGCCGCGGGCGGGCGACTGGTCGGGATTTACTACTACCTGACCGAGCAAAGCTCCGATGGCTACCGCCTGCAGCTTGTCAGCGGCAAGCGGGGCTGGATGACGACGCTACTGAAGAGCAGCGACAACGACGTGAACAACCCTCTGGCCGAGTCGGGGCTCAACGACGACGACCTCATCCTGCTCTTCGCCGACGACCCCGAATCCGCCAAGGCCGAGCTCGACGAGCGCCACAAGAAGGCCGAAGCGCAACGTCTCAAGGACGAGCAAACCAAGGCTCGTAAGCGCTTCCAGACGCTGCAGGTGTTCCGAGAGCGCTCGCGGCGGACGACGGACACAGAGCTGGCAGCCAACTATGACCGACAGGCGGCGCAGCTCGAGGCGGTGCTCCAGGGCACTGAGGACGCCATTTTCCCCGCCGAACTCAAGGCTCTGGTCGAGAAGGTCCGAGAGCACGCCATCTTCGTCAACGCGTCTGGCCACCTCATCCGCCCCGAGCAGCCCACTCGCCTGCGTGGCCGCTTGGCCTGGATCTACAACGTCGACCCACTGTCGAAGGTGGTTGGCTACCGGCTGATGGGCTCCCCATTCGTCTCGGAGGCGCGCTACAACGACCTGTCTGACATGCCCTTGCCCGCGCAGGAGAGCGTCGAGTGGGACGCCGCAGCGGATGCTCGGGACCTCAAGCGCGCCCGGTACGTCGACCCTCAGCAGCTACCAAGCGTGGCGCCGGACCTCATCGAGGCGCACTGGGACCGGCTCATCGAATCGGCGTCGACATGGAGCGAGCGCATCACTCCGCTCGTCAAAGACGACGAGCTGCAGGTCGTCCCATGGAAAAAGGCGCGCGAGCTGATGACGAGTGGCTGGACCGTAGTTCGGCCCGACGAAGAGGGTTGGACCACGTTCGTCCAGACGCCAGGGGGCGCGAAGACGAGCCGCAGGCGTGTCGCTCGGCAGTGGTGGGGACGCACCGCCCCTGAGCCAGCCCAGGACGAGGAGCGTCAGGAGAACCCGCAAGACCCGCGCTTGCTGACCCGGGTCAAGGCCACGCCTCTTGCTCGGCGGCTCGTCGCGCTGCGCATCGAGGAGGGCGGGAACATGCAAGCCAGGGCCGGATTCGACACCGACGCCAAGCACGTGTTGTACGCCGACCGCCATGAAGCCCTGGAGGCCATCGACGCCTGGAGGGACATCGTCAAGGACGAGCTCGACTGGGCGTCTGAGCAGGATGATCCGGCCGAACTCCGCACGCTGCGGAGCGAGCTGCGCGCATGGACCACCTTGTTCAAGGCCATCAAGGCCAAGGAGTCGTGATGCTGAGGCGCCGTCACAACCCGCCGGAGCTCTCTCCGGCGCTGTTCAAAGAGCCCAAGGCCGCATCGGCCGGGGACCACCGCCATCGCGCCGTCGACCAGGTCGCTCTACAGCCGCCCACCGCGCCCCTGAGCCCCGAGCCTCCAAAGCTCACACCTGCGACACCACCGAGCGAAGAGGTGTGGGCGCTTCAGAAGCAGATTTCGGAACTCAATGACGCAATCGCCGCCGCTCGCGCCGAGTCCGACGCGCAGCAACTCATTCTGGCAGCAGCGCGCGACGAGCGTGACAAGTGGCGCCAGACCGCTGAGCACATCGAGGCCGAGTCTCACAACCGCAAACGGGTGTTGTGGGGAGTCGGGGGGCTCGCGGCGGGCGCCGCGGTGCATTTTCTCACCCGCAAGAGGCCCTGACATGCCCATCAAAGCCAGAACGCCAGAGCTTGAGCACAACCAGGCAGCCATCCGCGAACGCGAGATTGAACTGCAGAACTGGCACGCGAACGTCGCGCTCTACACCGACTCCACCGACAAAATGCTCGTCAGCGCCGCGCAGTGGCGCGACCGCGCTCATGAACTCGCCCCTCGTATCGAGCGCCCCTCGCAGCGCTGGGCGTGGGGGCTCGGCGGACTCGTTCTGGGCTTGCTGGCGGCCCCGGTGGTCTTCGGGCCGCCCAAGGAGAAACGCTGATGCTTCGTCGTTGCACATGTCCGGGCTGCCTGACCCCTGTCGGTCCCTCGCCGGGGGTACTTCGGTGGCCTGTGCACCCGCCCCGACCCATGACGCACAGCTGGCCGATGCCTCCGACCAGTGAGACAGGAGTCAGCTTTGACCTTGGGTTCCTGGGAGACCACCTTGAGAAGGTCGTCGTTGAGGCGCTCCAGGACGCCGCGGTCCAGGAGGAGCTGAAGAAGACCGTCGTCGAGGTGATGGACGACCCGGCGGTCAGCGACTCGCTTCGGCCTCACCTGATGGAGGCCGCGATGTGGCTCGCGCTGGCTGTCACGGGTGGAATTGTCGTGGGTCGCCTGGTCACCCAGAGGCTAGCGGCATGATCACGTCCCTCCTCTGCTTCGCCGCAGGCGCCTACGTCCTCGATGTCCTCGTCCGACCGGCCGAGGCCGCAGCGGTCGCTCGTCAGCGCGCGCATTTGCGGAACAAGCCGCTCCTCAACATCGGCGCCGGGACGCCCCAAAGCAGCATGCGCTCGGGCCTCTTCGGCCCCACGCTTTGGGGCGACGCCAACCTCGACCTGGCCGCTCCAGAGCTTGCGCCGGGGCCCGACTGGGTCTCGTTCGGCGATGCACACGCCCTGCCCTTTCCTGACAAGTACTTCGGCGCGGTGATCGCCTCGCACGTCCTGGAGCACGTCGACCACCCTCACGCAGTCCTCGCGGAGCTCCATCGCGTCGCCGACGAGGTGTATGTCATCACGCCTCCGTGGTGGACGCCTCACGCGTGGCTTCACCCGGGCCACCAGTGGCTGCGACGCCCCGACGGTCACTTCGTCCCCTTGTGGCGACGGGAGACCTGACGTGCCAAACCGCAGAGCCCCTATGCACGTCCAGCTCACACCTGGAGCCGAGTACATCGACGGCTTTGGCCGTGTGTGGCGCGTCGACAAGACAGCCAGCCTCGTGCCCACGGACTCGTTCGTCTTCCGGCCCAAGAAGGCGCCCCAAAGCGCCTTCGGTGGTCCTCCAGCTTCAGCGCCGCCGCCTCCAGAGCCCGACCCGCTTCAGAAGGCGACGGGCTGGGTTGAGGCCTATGTGCCTGGCGGGTGGTGGCTGGTGGCCGGGGTCGGGGCGTTTGTCGCTTGGCAACTCCTGATCCCACCGCCGCCGAAGGCAAAGCAGAGACGACCAGTCGCCCCGACGAAAGCTGCACCGACACCAAAGAGGAGCTGACATGCCGCTGAACGAGCTTTGGGTGTGGGCCCGCGGCCGCGCGTTTCGCAAGAGCCAGGCCGACGATTGGCTGACGTTGTTCCGCGAGGTCGGCTTCACCGACGTCGTCTTCTGCCTGAACGACTACGGCTTCGAGTCCTTCGACATGTACGCGTCTCCCACTCGGATCGCAGACGTCGCCCGCTGGTACCAGGACGCGGGGATCCGCACGCACCTGATGAGCTGGATAAAGCCCGACCGCGACTTCATCGGAGCGGCGGCGAGCACGCTCATCCCCCTTTGCGAGCGCGCTGAGGTGACGTCGCTGATGTGGGACGTCGAGGAGTACTGGACGGGAGACAAGGCCAACCACGCTCAGGTCGCCTATGAGATTGTCGCGCCCAGTTTCGCGCCGTTGTTATGCCCGATGGGCACCACGGGCATCACCGACATCCCGCGAACGGTTGAGCCGATGGTCGCCATCGCCGACTACGCGGTCCCACAAGCGTACTCGTTCCCGGGCCGCACCGACTGGCACCAGCCCGGGCGAACCCAGAACCTCGCGGTAGAGTTCTGGAGACCGCTTCATCGCCCCCTGGTGATGGGACTGGCCGCCTACAAGCAGGGCGACACGACCAGCGCCATGCGAACGTGCGTCAGCCGAACCCTCGCCCTCGGCCAACGCCGGATCGCCTACTGGGACAACCTTCCCGTCAAGAGCAACCGGTCGGTCCGAGCTTTCCTGAGGGAACTGGCCGACACCGTCCACCACGGGCCAAGCTTTCTCGCGCGCCCAACGAGCGACCCAGCATGGGCACCTTTCGCGCTGGGGGCGGCGGAGCACGCCTCCCCGTCCCCGACCTCGCTGGTCCCCGTGGCAGCGGGGCTCGGGCTTCTCGCGGCTGCGGGTTTCGCCACCAGGCGCTGAGGTGCTCAGGTGCTCAGGTGCTCAGGTGCTCAGGTGCTCACTGAAAGAAGACAGGGGCCCAGAGCAGAGCGTTGATGAAGAAGAAGTTGGCGATGGTCAGCCAGTGAGGCCGCCCCAGAACAGGTTCCCGCGACCTTATCAGCGCCCAGATGGCTGCAACGTAGGCGACGGTATCGGCTATGAGCACACCCGCCAACGCACCGCTGCCACTGACCTCGAGCACAGCGAGGCTCACGTCACCCGCGCACGCAACCCAACTCAGCACTAAGAGAAGCCAGGAGCCTCTGTCCAAGACAGGGGGGATGTACTCGCTATCGCGGGTCATTTGCTTGTTGCCCTCAAGATTTCAGCCACCCCCTGCCGTGCTTCATGGGAGACGCCCGACTCCTTGGTGTTGAAGTAGCGATGCAGGATGTCCGTGCGGCGAAGGAGCGACAGAATGTAGGAGTGCTGCAAGCTGTGCACGTCGCCCTTGGAGATTTTGGCCTCAAAGACGCCTTTGGTTTTCAGTCCCTTCATCGCCAATCGCTGACCCAGATTAAGCCCCGACAAGGCCACCCCAGCCGCGGTGGCGCCTCCATACGCGAGGAGGCCGACAAACTCGGCTCCCGACGCAACGACGAGCAACCATCCCATCTTGCTCGCCACGTCTGACCAGAAGGACAGGTCCTGCCCGACCATGATGAGGGGGTCCCATTTGGGATCGGGGTCACCCTTGAACCATGGCTTGGGAAAGCCATCTTTGGCGATTTGTTCGGGCTTCGGGATGATGTAGTTCAGCGCGACCCACTCCGCATAACGGGTCGCCATCAACGAGAGCTGCTTGACCGTGACGCTCTTGCCGTCGCCCTTCAGTACGCCCTGGGCGAACTTGCCGAAGGTCTGATGGTTGAAGACCTTTCCTTGGCAGCGCCACTCCATCCGCCCCGTCGCCCGGTTCCGCTTTTCACGGACCCGAACCCCCATCTGGCGAACCTTCCGAGCCAGCTTGGTGAGTTCGTGCTCCTTCTTGTCGAGTTCACGGTCGATGGGCCCTTTCTGATTGCCCGGCGCCAGAGCCTGAACACCTGCAGCATAGGTTGGCTGGTGCGAGTGAGCGGGTTGATGTTCACGGTCAGCACCTGACCGCGCATTGTCGGCGGGGTGGGCGTCTTTTTGGGCAGCATCTCGAAGCAGATAGTCGCTCATGGCGTTCCTCCTGCTGCGGAGGAGAGCAAGGCTCGTGCCACCAGCTCTACGTGACGGCCCGCCTCAGTTTGGCGGCGATCCCTTGTCCAAGAATCACCATGAAGACCCGTCTGCTGGGGTTCAGAGACCACATAGCCGTCCGAACTGGGGTCAACCCTTTCCGCCCTACAGCGGCAAGGGTTGTCGACCATTTGGGCGTGAGTGAGAGCCCCACGGTGGGGTCTCCCGACCCGCCAAGGCCCCTCAGGTGCTCAGGTGCTCAGGTGCTCAGGTGCTCAGGTGCTCAGGTGCTGTCCTCGAGCGGTGGGCTTCGGCCGGCTGCAACTGTGATGACAAGGCGGCGCGAGGCACCGACGTTCTCAGCCCCGCTGAAACCCTCCCCCCCACCCCCAGCGCCAATTCGCTCTTCAACAGGTGCTCCAACCACCACTGCTGATTCGACCTCGGCAAGCTCTTCCAAGTGGCCCTCGATAACCGCTGCCAACCACCACCAGTGGTGCCGAGCGGCATCAGGAGGCCGAGGTACCCTCCCCTTCGTACAGGCCTGCAGGTAGCTAATGAGCGCGTCTCCCTCGGACTCGCTGACCTCAGGCGCGAGCCAGATACGACCGCTTTGACGCCAGCCGAGTTCGCCGAGCACACGCTTCAGCAGCCGGCGGCGGGTAGTCGGAGGAGGCAACGGCGCAGGTTCAAGCCCAGCCGCAGCGGCGACAGCGGCCAGCAGAACGCTTGATTCCCGTGTCGTTCCCTGTTCCGCCAGAAGGGATACAGAAGGTTTGATATCACTTCTGGCGGCTTCGCCCAGAAGCTGGTTCACCAGCCCTGACGTCAAGGCTTTGAACTGCTCGGCGAGGTCGACCAACGCGGCCTCAAACCGAACGGTCTGAGCGCTGTCTGGGCGGCCACGGCGCGGATCTCGAGACTCGATGGTGTGGACGGGAAGTCCACGCCAGCACGCCGGCATCCGCGAGCCGACGTGGACCTGGACCGTGACTCCTGCTCGGCGCTCGGCGCGTGAGCGTCCGTGGGCCTGGCTGAGCTCGGCGTCAACTTCGCCTTGAAGGGCCTCAGCGATGACGTCGTCAGTGAGACCGAGGGCCTCGAGCGTCGCCCTGCGGGCGCCCAGATTTGGCCAAGGATCACCGACTGTGACCAGCAAGTCGGCGCCCTCGAAGGCGTTGGAGGCGCGCGCGTTGCCCCCGTAGTAGCCCCACGAGACGCTCTTGCGAGCCAGCCGACGGACCGCCTTGGACCAGCTTGCCAGAGGTCCGGTAGGGGCGTCGTCGCGCTCCAGGGCGGTGACCAGCGGCCGGTACGTGAGCAGGGCGGCGCGCTCGGGCTTCCAGGTGTCGCCTGCGAAGACGCCGCTGTGGGCTTGCACCTGGTGGAGCAGGCGGGTCAGCCGAGTCAGCGCCTCCTTGCCGGGCGTGCCATAGGGCAGCAACCGTGACCGGGACAGGCCCTTCTGTGGCATGAAGACGCGGACAATCCGGGCTTCAGGGTCAGGCCGAACCGCGACGCGGGTCATGGTCACGTCGCCGAGGTAGGCCTCGTGCAGGTGCGGGGTCAGGGCCGCTGTGGCATCCAAGGCGACGGCACCGAGCCCCTCGGGGAGCGGCGTCGGGTGTCGCAGCTCAAAGGAGACGGCCCGGGCGGCCGCGCTCCCGACTGGAGGTACGACCAGGTGAAGGTGAGGCATGCCCGGCTCGGGCTGTCGGCCGTGAAGCACTGCCTCCAGCGCCTGGTAGAGCGTCGGGAGATCTCGGCGTACTAGGATTCGGCTGTCTGCTCTGCCCGTCCGCAGCAGCTGGTAGGTGTCGGGGGCGGGCAGGTCCGCGGGGTCTACGCCAGCGGCGTCCACGACGCGGCGCTTCAGCCGCGTAGCCGCCGGCTCTCCGCCCCGGGCCCGTGCGGCGCCGAGGAGGGCCTGGTTGAGCTTTGGGCCGCTGAGGTGCTGAGCGTGGCGGCCGCGGTCGCTCTTCGCCAAGACGTCGCTCACGAGGTCGCGGAGGTCGCGCCAGGCGTCCAGGCGGTCGACGGCGTCGAGCTGCTCCATCTCCCACGTCTCACCCAGCGTCGCGTCGTCGGGGGCGCGAAGATGCTCAATGCCAAACTGGCTCAGCTGGACGGGCTCGGCGGCCTCGTCTGTGACCACTACGAAGCGCTTGAAGTCGTCGGCCTTCAGCCGAGTCAGCATGGCGTGAACAGTGAAGATCACGTCCGAGGTCTTCGAGGGCCGGTGATGCGCCCGGCAGGTGGGGCGCAGCGGGCAGGCTGGGCAGACATCGCGGCGCCACCCCAACGGGTGGCCCGCGGCTTCATAGGCGGTCCGCGCTCGGACGGGGTATCCGTCGTGGATGGCGTCTTGGCAGCCCTCGCTGACGCCGACGAGCTCGTCAGCGGTGACAGCGACGCCCGCGGCCTCGGCCATGGCGACCAGCTGGGCGCGCTTCTCGGCCACAGAGGCCCAGTTGGGCAGCGCGATGATGAGCGGCGGGATGGTGGTGGTCCCCCCCGCTCGGGCGACGACCAGGTTCAGGGCGGCGCTTGTCTTTCCGGCGCCCGGGGGGACGGCGAGTACGTGTCGTGTCTTCGACGCCTGAGCGTCGCAGACCAGCTCTCGGAGGGTGTCCTCGAGGACGGGCCCTGCGTCTTCGAGGGCGACGAGGCGGTCCGCGCCCTCCTGGTAGATGTGCGGGACGCCTGCTACCGCTGGCGGTTGATAGGCGCCTGCCTCGACCAGCTCTTGAGCGGCCGCTGTGGCTCCAACCTCGGCGACTCGGTCCCCAAGGTCATGCCCGTCAGGCCAGCGTGGGCGGAACACTCGGACAGGCGCGGCTCGGGTCCGCAGTTCCGTGTGGATCGCGTCTGCGGCCTGCTGACCTGCGGCATCAGCGTCAGTCGCGACGATGACGTGCCATGCTGGCCGCGGCCCCGCGACGCCCTCATAGCGCTCGGTCAGCTGCGTCAGGTGTTGAGCCAGGCACCGGCCGAAGGCGGGGCCTTGGCCGGCACCAGGGATGCCGACGACGACGCTGCCAGGCGGGAGGAGCCCTCCGTGGCGCATGGCCTCGGCGACCATCACGTCGGCGCCACCCTCGCAGATGACGACGGTGTGCACGGCCCAGGTCACGCGGTCCGGCGAGCCGAAGAAGCGAGCGAGTCCAGACGCCCGCGTCTTCTTGCTAGAGAGGTTGGGCTCTTTCAGCCCTCGTGGCGCTGGGCCTGGTCCGCACCACCGAGGTTTGAGGTCGGCCACCCTACCCTTCTGGGGGCCATCCCATACATACAGAGGAACAGCCACGGCGTAGCGGCTGTCCCACCATTGGCGGATGGGATCCTGCTGACCCGGAGCGGCGAGCAGCGGTGGATGAGCGTGGAGCAGCCCATCGGCGAGGGCAGCGTCGCCCGCCAGGCGCTGAGTGAGCCACCGTCGCGCGTCGGCGTTGGGCTGCAGGGGGCCTGAGCGCTCGAAGGTGCTCCAGAAGGTGTCCGCCCGAAGCCATCGCGTTGACGGCTGGCTGGGGGGCCTAGGCGATGGGAGGGCCGCCTGCGGGAGGTGCACGAGGGTCCGAGCCTGCTTCTTCTCGCTGGACGTGAGCTGGCGCCACGGCTGGTCGAACAGGTGGTAGGCGACGAAGCTGTGCACGCGGCCGCCGGCGTTGCACCGGTGACACTTGAAGAAGTCCGTGTTGACCTGGATGGCCGTCGTGGGGCCGCAGCTGGGGCAGGCGTCGAGTCGTCGGCCGTTGTTGGTCAGGCGGTAGCCCAGGCTCTGGGCCACCGTTCGGACGTCCGAGGAGGTCGATGCGATCGCGCCGTAGGAGACCGCGGTCACGACGTGATCCTCGGCTCAAACGCCGCAAACTGAAGGGACTGTAGGAAATGCGCGCACCAGCACTTGACGCTGATCGCAAGATACAAGATCATCGTTCCCACCAATCGGGGCGTTTGAGGTTGATCCCGCCAAGAACCTTGCTCAAACGCACCGGCCAGAAGGCTAAAGTTATGTGGACCCTCGGGCGAAAGCCCGGGGGTTCAGTCTTTTGGGGCGTTGTCAGCTGTGCGTCATGGGCCTCACACCGCCGTTAGCGAAGGATGCGGGTTGCCATATATGGCAACCTAGATTTCGACCATACGGCTTTGGACGCACTTCAACAACAGGTCAAGCCGTTGTTGATGGATGAAAGGCTCGCTAAACCGCGGTGGGGCTCATCGTTCCCTTCGCAGAGCATCCTGTGCATAATCAATAACCATTCAGTGTTGTTGATCCTGCAGGGCGATGGCGAAGGCACCTCTCAAGTCAGAACGTACGAGATCATTCTGGATTTCTCTGATCCAGGAATGGAAAGACGAAGGGAAGCCGCCGAAGATGCGCTTCGCGAGGGAGCGTGGCGTTCCGACCTCGACGTTCTCTTGGTGGCTCTCCCAGATAGAGGCTGGGCGAACGCCCAGCTCGCGTGCATACGCCAGGTCCGCGAAGGTCTCTATGAGTATCGGCGTCACGCCGGAGCAGCATGAGAAGCTCCATCGGCTCGCCGATCTCAAGGAAGCCTCACTCGCTGAGATGGTTCGCCGAGGTGTCGAGCTGCTCTTGGAGGAGAACGCGAGCCTGTTGGTTCAGAAGGACGGGACCGATGGTTAGTTGCAGGGAGGCGACTCGCTGAACAGCGAGTCAACAAGGGCCTGGTCTTTCGCGCTGTAGGGGCGAAGGTCGTACCGGGCCGTGACGGTGAGAGAGGTGTGCCCGACGTATCGCCGAACGCGCTCGACGTCCTCTCCAGCACTCAATAGACGGCTGACGCAGGTTCTGCGGCAGTCATGAGCCGTGAACCGAAGAATCGAGGCTCTCTGCGCCCATCGGTCGCAAACATCACCTATGGCCTTGGGCCTGAGATGGCGCCGGGGCCCGATGTTGTTGCCGCGCTGAATGGGAACAAACAGCGGTCCAGCGCCAGTGCCCCGAGCGGTCAGCCATGCCTCAAGGGCTGCGACGGCATCGGGGTGCAGTCGAATCTTCCGCATCTTGTGCCCCTTGCCCATGCGAATGAGGAGTTCGTCCACCTCGAGGTCGCCCACAACGATGGCGACGACCTCTGCCCGGCGGACTCCGTGTAGCAATAGGTTGAGGATTGCTCGGTCGCGCAGCGCCACGAGCGTCTTTGAAGCAGCTAGAGCCTGAAATAGGGCGCTGATTTCGTCTGCGGAGAGAGCCCTGCCCGTTTGTTTCTTGGGGATACGAACGCTTTGAACGTCTGAGGCGTGCAGAAAAGCTTCATGGCTAAGGGCGCCAGTCAGCCACGCTGCTCGCAGAGCACCGCGTAGAGCTGCGAGACAAGCATTGGTAGAGGCTGGGGAACCTGGCCCAGAAGACAAGGTCGCGCGCAAAAGCTGAGCATGCTCGCGAGTCAGTTCCCACCACGAGACCAGATCCGGGCTCACTGGGCCGGGCGCCTGCAGAATCAGCCCAGCCACCTTCCGCAGCGCCGATCGCATGGAGCGCCGGCTGTTGGGGCTGCCGAGGCGCTCAAGGTAGGCCTCGACGATGTCGGCCGCCTTGGCCCGGTCCGCTGCGTCGCTGAGCGGGACCAGTGGCGCTGGCGCGGCCGCGTCGTCGCTCACCGGGGCCTCGCCCTTGCCCCCCGCGGCGTCCCACGTCGTGCAGGTCGTATCCGTCGGCGGTGGCGCACACGCCGCCCTGCCCTGTTCGGGTCTTCCTGGACAGCGACGTCTTGGCCGGCTTCCGGCGTGGTGAGCGCCATCGCGTCGCCATCCCCATCCTCACCGGCCGCCTCGGCCGTCACCTCCTCGCGCGGCCGCGTCGGCGCGAGGTAGTGCCGGCCATGCCGCCCGGTGGTCCGTCGGGGCGCGGGCGTCTCCACGGGCGCCGCGGGCTCCAGCGGTAGCGCTAGCTGGACGACGACGCGCTCGGGCCGGCGCAAGGGCGTGACGAGGGGCAGGCACAGCTGGCGGTGGTCGCGGCGTCGGCGGTACGTGCGCCGCCTGGACGCCGCCTGGTGGTGGCGGTCGTGGCGGATGTGGCACCGCTGGCAGAGCGCGACGACGTTGTCCGCCCGATTGTTGGTGGGGTCGTGGTCGAGGTGGGCGGCGGCCAGCACGACCGGGCCCGAAAACGACAGCGCCTCCTGCCCGTGGTGCTCCTCGCAGCGCCCGGTGCAGTGGCGGTCACCGCACTGACCGGTGCACTCGCAGCGGCCCTGGGCGCGTCCGAAGCGGACGTAGGCGCTGATGGCATTCCAGTTGGTGGGGTAGAGCGCGCGGCGGTCGGGCGAGATGGGCACGAGGGGCATCCTGGTGAGGGGGGCACCTCGTAGTTTAAACGACTTAGGTCTAGATAGCACCCTTTAATTTACATTTGAGGTGACCAAGCAGATGAACGCGAAAGCTGGTACGCTCGTTACGGAGTGAGGAAAAGCCTGACCGCACCGATTCCGGGAACTAGACTACTCTATCTGCACCGATGAGCACCTTTAGGCCCAACATCAACGGCGACATCCTCGTTTGGGCGAGGATGGGCGCTGGGTATCCCATTGGCCTTGCCGCCAAGAAGATAGGGGTGGCTGAAGAGCGCCTGGCGGAGGCTGAGAGCGGTGAGCGGGGGCTGACCTTCCGCCAACTTGAGAAGGCGGCTCATGTCTACAGTCAGCCGCTTGAAGTCTTCTTCCTCGACGTGGCTCCTCCGCCCCCCTCGTGGCCGGTCGACTACCGGACGTTGGATTCAGATGAGCCGTCGCTGGCTCCCGAGTTGAGGAAGGCGATTCGCTGGGCTGAAGCGATTCAAGACCTGGCACTGGACCTGCTGGACCTAGGCGAGGATCCGGGTGGGTTCTCGTTCAAGCCCTCCTCATCCGAGTCGCCAGAGGTAGCTGGCTGGGAGTTCCGGGGCTTTTTGGGTGTGTCTGCCGAGCAGCAGGAAAGGTGGTCAAGTTCGTACGAAGCTTACGACCAGTGGCGCCAAGCGCTCGACCGTGTCTCCGTGCTGGCTCTTCAGTTCAGCAGGGTTGAGGTGTCGCTCGCGCGGGGCTTCTCGCTCTGGAATTCCAGGCTTCCTGTCGTTGCGACGAACTCAAAGGATTCCCCCAACGGGAGGATTTTTACGCTTTTTCATGAGGTTGGTCATTTGTGCTCCGCGCGGAGTGGTGGGGTCTGTGACTTGACGGACACAGGGGTTGAGGCTTGGTGCAACGCTTTCTCTGCCGCCGTTCTGGTGCCGTCACCGGTGTTCTTGACGTCCCCGTTCGCAAGGGAGTGTATTGCGTCCAAAGGTCAGCCCAGCGATGAGTCCATCTGGCAGACTGCCAAGCAGTTCTGGGTGAGTCGAGAGGTCATCGTGCGCCGTGCTCTGGCCCACAGTCTCGTCGACAGGGCCTTCTATCTGGCCAAGCGACGCACATACCTGGCCGCTGTGCCGGCGAAGAAGAAGAGCGGTGGCCCGCCTGTGCACCGCAAGGTCGTGGCCAAGCTGGGGCGTGCGTACGTGAAGAGGGTCCTACGCGCCTACGATGAAGACTTGATCAATGCCGCGGACTTGGCAGACTACCTTGAGTCGGGACTCGACCATGTACCCAAGATTAGGAGTGAGGCCTCGATTCGATGAGCTATTGCATCGATAGCAGTTCGCTTATCAGAGCCGCCCATGAGGTCTACCCAAACAAGGTATTTCCCTCGCTATGGCAGGCGATGGACGCAGAGCTGGGGAGCAAGGTTCTCGCCCCCATGGCTGTGTTCGACGAGTGTACAAAGAAGCAGCAATGGCTGAACGTATGGTTGAAGCCGAGGAAGAGCCGGTTTTCAAAGCCGGCTCCGGGAGTGACGGAGAATTACAAAGCGATCCTCGCGAAGCATCCCAAGTTAGTGAATCAGAAGAAGCTCAGCTGTTCCGCGGATCCGTGGGTGATCGCCATGGCACTCACACATGGGCTCACAGTGGTCTCAGATGAGAAGCCGAGAACGAGAGGCAAGAAGACTATTCATCAGGTCTGCGCCGCTCTAGTTGTGCCTGTTCCAAGCATCACAGTGGTGGAGATGCTCGAGGCTTTGGGGTGGACGTTTTGAGTGTTCAAGTTTGGAAAAATCGCTTCAGCCAGGAGGGAAGGGATTGAGGGTTAAGCTGGATGACGAACTTCGTAAAGCATTTGAGCATTTGGAGGCTGCTGCCAAAGATGCTTCGGTCGTCACCATCACCTATGAGGTAAAAGGCTCTGGTGTGCCGGTGGCGCTGATGGTCAACTCCCAAGCTTTGCGGTCGCCTGGCTCTAGTTCTGAGAGGCCCACGCTAGATTGGGTGGCTAGTGTGCTCTGTGATGGCCGAGCGGGCTCAACTTATCAGCTCGTGGGTCTGGCAGACCAAGTTGCCATGTTTCGCTTCATCGAAGATGCTGCCCACGAACTCCGTTGGGAGGTGGGCGTTGGATAACGCCTGTTAAAGGGAGCTACCCTGAGGCGGTGACGCTCAGGCCACCGCCTCAAGAAGCTGGCCGGGAACCTCGAGTTCCTGCCCTTGGGACGGGCCTGGCTCGGCCGAGCCGGTCAGCGCCTGCCGGAATGCCGGCAGCGCGCTGGGCGCGGGCAGCGCCTGCGCCCTGACGGGCTCTGGCACGTGCTCGGTGGCGAGGTAGCGGAGCAAGAACTCCGTGCCCCGCGCCATCTTGGTCGGCGCCTCGCCCTGCCCTTCCCACTTGATGACGGCCGCGTGGCTCACGCCCAGCAGCCCGCCGAAGTCGGACAGCGTGTGGCCCAGCGCCAGGCGGATGAACCGCACCTCCGCGCCGGTCAGCGGCGCGGGCTTGCGCGCGAGCATCGCCAGCACCGCGCCTTGGAGCAGGTTGGCGTTGACGTCGACGACCTCGTGGCCCCGCATCGTCCGGACCGGGACGTCGACCAGGAGCACCGGGAAGCCGAAGCGGTGGTCGAGCAGCGTCTTGCGCGTGGTGGTCGTGGTCGTCATGAGTCTTCCTTGAGGCTGAGGTCGATGAGGGTCACGACGAGCAGGAGCTCCCCGCTGTCGTCCTCCTCGAACGTCACGACGATACGCAGGGGGCGGTCGTCGAGGGTCTTGCCGCGGATGGCGTAGGCCCACGGGTGGGTGTCCTCGTAGGCCGGGTCGTACTGGTCCTTCTTCTTCTCATGCCAGCCCGTCATCAGGACGTGGTTGGCCTCGGGCTGGGTGATCCCCCTGCCCGCCTCGCGCTCAAATCCGTGCACGGTGTAGCGGACGTCGCCGTCGGCGACGAGCCGGCGGACCTCGTCGAGGAGGTTGGCGCGTTTGGTCGACATGGGTGGGTCTGGTGTAACTTAGTTACAGTAGGCTCGGCAAGTGAGGCGTCAATGGTGGGATGATGGGGGCGGAAGACTGAAACCTCCTGTCGGAGGTTGAATTACCTGGGGGAGGTTACTACCTCCTTTCTACGGAGGTTAAATCTCCCATCGTAGATAGCCCGGAGAAGTATGGTCTGGACACCCAATGGAATCAAGCGCCTGAGAGGATCGATGGGGCTGACTCAGGCGCAGTTCGGCCTCTTGGTCCATGCCCATGCCAACACCGTCTGGCGCTGGGAAAAGGGGGACCTGGAGCCAGACGACTGGCAGGACGACCTGATGGATGACCTGGCGGACGCGGTGCGTCGCGCCGACGCCGAGCGCCTCGACAAGGTCGCGATGCTGGTGGGCGCAGGGCTGGCTGGCGCCGCTCTAGGCGTGCTGTTGGCGATGGTCGTCGACAAGGCGCTTAATGACGATGCCGAATAGCGGGGAGCAAGAGGTCCCGGGAGCCGCGCCACGGGGGCCGGTGACGAAGCCCTCTTATGGAACAGGAGAGGCCAGTGTTTGGACTCTACACTGAAGACGTTGAGCTCGTGCTCCCGTCGAGCCCGAGAGGGTTGTTCGTCGCTGCCGCCGTGCTCGCGGTTGCAGGGGCGATCGTGTGGGCGGTTCGCGAGGGTGCATAGGGTCTCCGGTCGAGAAGGCGCTGGCACGCCTCCTCGACCGGGTCACCGATGTGCATTCTTCAGAACAATGCTCTGACAGCATGCCTGGGGGCGTGGCTTTTGGCCACGTTCTCAGGCATGCAGCGGGGTGTCCCGCCCAGGCTTCGGTGCTTAGTGTGCAACCCATGAGTGGTGATGCTAGGCGGCTTATGATCGTCCCGGTACTCGGCCGAAACTGGAGAGAGCCAGTGCGGCAGAGGGCTGAAGATTGGTTGACTTCAAGGGCTCTTGAAGGCGAGACGGCCATCGCGATTGCCCCCGCCTTGAGAACTTCGAGGCCATCTTCCCCAGACGCTACAGTAGTGGGGTGCGACAGGTGGTGCTTGGGGGGCGTCCAGTCCCCCTCTACACAAGACTCACCCTTCAGCGGTGCATCCCCGCCCCTACAGCAGCGGTTGCCTTCTGGGCTGCTCCCAGCCTGGTGAAGAAGGTGCTGAAGCACTTTCCGCAGGTGGATCTCCTTGTGCCGCTGTGGACTCCAAACCACGCAGACAAGCTTCGGGAACTCGGCTTCGTCGAACTCACCGCCAGCTAAAAGAGTCAGGTCGCTGCCGTCGGCGCCAGATAGGCTGACAGCTGGGCAAGATGGTCACGTGTCCATGGCTGGAAGTGGTACCGAGCATCGAAGGATGGGCTCCCGAACCCGCTTCCTCCAGGAGGCGTAAAGCGGAGCCAGCCTCGGCGCTCAAGAAGGTCAATCACACTTCGACCGAGGGAAAAGCGTTGATGAAGGTCAGGCTCTTCAACCTTCACATACAGCTGCTCGTCGGAAGGGTCGACGTAGGCCTCCCCTCCGCCCGTGATGCCGGTAGCAATGGTCTGGATGCCTTGGAACTCGTCGGCATCGCAGCTCACAAGCAGCTCCCCGAGGGTCTTGAAGGCTCGATCGGGACGGGCCCCTCGCCGGGCATAGTCCGCAGTCATCCGCTCAACGACCGGCACGACGGCCGGCTCCAGTGCCTGCATGGACAGCCAGAAGCCCCGCTCAACAGCTTCAGCGGCCTCATCGCTCTCGGCTGTCAGCTCATCGAGTCGATTTCCACCCAGCTCCGCATCAACGTTTTCTCCGAACGAGTTGGCGCGTCGAAAGAGGCGATTGAAGACCGCCTTTCCAGTGCGGCTTAACACCACTCCCGTTGCAGCACCGGCAGGGGGGCTTAATGCGCCAACCGCAGTTCCCACCACGGCAGCTCCGACCTCAATGGCTGTCTCTGCGACGACGACCTTCTTGGATTTTCCCATGACCAAGCATAAGCACGCGGCCCACCCGGTGGAGTTCATGGGTGTGTGTCCCAGGCAGTGGTGGGCGCGCCCCAAGTCGATGGGGTGCGATAACTGACGTTAAAGGGACTTGGGTATTAAAAAGTTCGCCCTGACCCGTCGAACCCGTGCCCCTGGGTCCGGCAGTCGCGCTCAGGCGCCCTGAGCGCCGACCCGGTCGGGGTTGGGAGGGCAACGCGTCGCAGCGCAGCGCTGAGCGCGGCTGATCGACGTGGCGCAGGTGCAATTCCGTTGGGGGCGCCGCGCAGGGTTCACGAGCATGGGCCTTCAGGGCATGCGATGCCCATCACTCTTTAACGAAGGTATCCAATGACCAAGAACCACAACCCCATCACCCCGACCCTCGCCGAGCGCTTTCGCCATCAGACCCACTACGCGGTGCTCGAACTCCGCGCGTCACGCCACGACGAGCCGCGTGTGGTCGATGAGGACCCCGCCGTGGCCGACCGCCGGGCGAAACCTTCATCGGCGGCGACACCCACGTCTCGCCCCAGTGCCTGCGGCACCCCAAGCCCGGCGGCAGCTGGTCGCTCGAGGCCTGCCTCGACGAGGCCAGGGAGATGGGGTGGGTGCTCGACCAGACCACCTCTCGTTCACAACGGGTGACGGTACTGCGAGCGCCCCCGAGGACATTAGTAGTGCTTCACCTGAGGTGTTGCCTGACGAGTATCAGTTACTGACATCCAATTTCGCTGACATCAGCGTGTCGTGCAACAGCATCCACCACATGCACTGTCATGACGTAGGTGATATGAAAGACCGCCTTCGCATTGCTGTCTCAGCGAAGGCTCTGTTTTGGACCTTCTCAAGCTCGCTCCAGCCAGAACGAAGTTTTGGTTGGTGGCCAGGCTCCTGTGGCCCTCCAGAAGTCATCATCAACGAGAAGAACATTGACTGCATCATCCTTCGCGGCTTCAACGAAGCAGGTGCAAGTGTCCAGAAAGAAGTATGTCTTTCGGGTTCTAGTGCCGATGCTCCTAGTTCGGAACCATCCCCTGACGCTGATTCCGATTTGAGTACACCTCCAGAGCCCCGCGTTCCCTCAAGCGGATGCCAAAGTTCGGCCATTCCAACGTCGTTGCCTTTGGTGTTCCTGGTTTTCTGCCTAGTCGTCGTACGACGTAAAGAAACTGGCTCTACAGGGAGCTGTCTTCAACAGGCCCCTCGACAGCTCCCGACCTTGCGAGGCTGATGAGCGTCGGGTCGACGTGGCTGAGTCCTATTCACCGGTTGTGGCTAGCCAGCAGCTGACGATCTCCCGCACCAAGTCGGCCGTTGTGCATTTCTGGCCCGCCATGCGGCGGTTGAAGAGCTCGGTCTGGAGCCCGCGCCACTGGGCGTCGGTCAGGCGCGTCGTGAAGCGGTGCTTGAGCTCGTCGGTCTGGACGGGCGCATCCACGGTCTTAGCGGCCGGCCTGGCGACCTTCTTGGCCTTCTTCTTCTTGGGCGCGTCCTCGACGATGGCCAGGTCAGGCTTGGGGTCGGCGGTCGGGCGCAGCGGGTTATCGAAGGCGGGCGGCTTGACGTAGTTCTTGGGCAGGCGGGCCATGATGTTCCTCCTTAGGCGGCGACTGAGGCGCGTGAGCTGTTGAGGCGCTGAGCGACCTCGTGGGCCAGCGCGGAGAAGTCTTCAGAGCCCCGCTTGCGGCGCTCCTTTTCCTCGAGGGCGAAAATGTCGTGGTGCCACGCGGGGCAGACGACGAAGTTGGCGTTGGTTCGGATGACCGTCTCAAGGAGCTTGTCGCCGTAGGCCTCGGCCACCTGCTCGCGGGCGTCTTCGGTGACGCTGAGCCGACGGTCGTAGGCGATCTGGACGCAGCCCAGGACGGTGGCCTGGGTCAGCTCGACATCGTTGAGCTCGCGGACCGCCTCCGAGGTGGTGCGCAGGCCTTCGAGCGCCTTGGGGTCGGGCGTGAACGGCATCAGCACGTGGCTGGCGGCCACGAGGCTGTTGACCGTGGCGAGCTGCTGCTCGGGCGCGGTGTCGATGACGACCAGGTCGTAGTGGTCGGTGATGTCGCGGAGCGCCCGCTTGAGGATGGTCTCGCGTCCCGGCTTGCTGACGATGGTCAGCTGCGCGTGAGTCAGCTCTTTGGCCGCGGGCGCGATGTGAAGCCCCGGCCGTGAGCTCGTGGTGATGACGTCGGCCAGGGTGCTCGAGCCCAGCATGACGTGCGCCATCGACGGCGCGCCGTCCGGCAGGTCCCCTACGAGCGTCGCGGTGGCGCTGGCCTGGGAGTCCATGTCGATGAGCAGCACCCGCCAGTCCGAGAGCGCAAAGGCACTGGCGAGGTTGACCGCGAGCGTCGACTTGCCGACGCCGCCCTTTCGATTCGCGATAGTGATGACGTTCATGAGCGTGTTGTCAGGCGGGATCGCCGAGCCGGCAAGTTTTTGAGCACCTCGGGTGCTACGGTGCTCGGCACCTAGGCACCTGCGATGCTCCGGTGCTGGGCACCCGCGGTGCTTCGGTGCTGGGCACCTGCGGTGTTGGGCACCTGTGGTGCTGGGCACCTGTGGTGCTGGGCACCTGCGGTGCTGGGCACCTGCGGTGCTGGGCACCTGCGGTGCTGGGCACCTGCGGTGCTGGGCACCTGCGGTGCTGGGCACCTTTAGTGCTCCGGTGCTGAGCACCTGGGGTGCTTCGGTGCTGAGCACCTGGGGTGCCTCGGTGCTGAGCACCTGGGGTGCTTCGGTGCTGAGCACCTGGGGTGCCTCGGTGCTGAGCACCTGGGGTGCTTCGGTGCTGACCGGTGAGTCCGGTGCTCCACTCCCTTTAAGGCCCCTTATCGGCGGTGCCAGCAGGCGCGGAGGGCGGGGAGGCTCCAGCGTGGGGCGACGCGGGGTGCTGAACAAAAGGGCGGGAAACCGGTTTCCCGCTCTGTCGTCACGCTGGGGTCTAGAGGTCCCAGGGGAGGCGATTTCGGGGTCTGTAGACCCCAGCGCGCATCACCGCTGACCGGGCCCTTCCTCCGTTCGTTCGAGGTCGTTGCTGGATGAGGTCCCGTCGAGGGGAGTTGGCACGCGGGCTGCACTTGCGACAGGGCAGGGCGCCTCGTCACCCATCGAGGTGATGACAGCAGCGCCCCAGAACGCTAACGTTTTCAACCCTGAGTGGGGCGCCGCCCATCTGGCGCCTGAAGGTATGGAGCCCTTGGGAAAGGGACACGACGACGACCGTCACGGCGGCCTGACTAAGGCCGTCCGTCCTGAAGCCGCCGAGACGGCGCGCCAGAGGGCGGCCGAGATCCGCCGGCAGGTCGACGCGGAGACCCCGGCCAAGCAGGGCGGGGCCAAGAGGGCAGGGCGGGCGCTCACCATCGAGGACTTCGCCGCGAGCCTGCGCGCCCCCCGAGGAGCTCCTCGGGGGGCTCGACGGCGCGCTGCGCGCCTTCCGGCATGAGGTCGGCGGGCGCGTCGGTGATCCCAAGGCCCTCCAAGGCTTCCTCGACAGCTTTGAGCCCTTCGTCCGGGCGAGCCCGACGCAGCGGCGCGACCTGAACGCCGCGCTGGCGCGGTTTCGCACCGTCACCCGGTCCCTGCCGTCGAGCGTGGCGGTGGTGCAGCGGCGCCACCTGCCCATGGCCCGGGACAAAGCCGCGCTCACCGGCTACACCCCGCCGCGGTCGCGCCTCATCGGCACCGAGCACCCGCACGGAAGCCCCGCAAGTGAGCCAACCCATGCTCGCAATGGGCCCAAATAGCTTCCGGGAATGCCTATTCCCAGTAGCTATTTGGTCGCCTCGAGGCTACCCTTCGACCTCACCCACGCCCCCTCTGGAGAGACGGAGAGCCCCCCATGCCCGACCTGCATCTTGTCCGCACCGTCGAGCTCTTCGACAGCCGCGCCAAGGTCGTCGTCGACGTTCGCCCCGGCGAGACCCTGTTCGCCCCGGCGAGACCCTGGCCGCGGCCGCCTACCGGCTGCTGGTGGACCAGCTCGGCGACCACCCGCGATTGCAGTTGCTGCAGCGAGAGTTCGCGCCCGTCGTGGAAGGGGCGTTCACGGCCCAGCGCGCCCGGGCGGCCAAGACGCCGGCGGACCTCAGCGCGCGCATGACCCAGCTTGCCGAGACGTTCCCGACCTTGGCCGGGCAGCCGGCGCTGAAGTTCATCGCCCACGTCTGGTCGCCGCGGTCGCGAGCGTTCGACCTTGAGGATTTCGCCAAGTGGGACGCGGCCCACCGGCAGGCCTTCGCGCGCTGGTCGGAGCACCCCTGGTGGGCGTAGCGCCGGCGGACAGCGGCGAGGATAGGGCAGGGCAGGGCGAGGCTGTCTCCGAGGTCCTCCCTGGGGTCGACGACGCCGGCGGGCCGGAGCACGCGAAAAAGGTTCCGGCAGTCGACGACGGTTCCATTATCGAAGCCGAACTCGTCCTCCTCGCACCCGACCGCGGCCACGACGTCGCCAACCCGGCGGTGGCCTACCTCACCGAGCTCGGTAGCGCAGAGAGTCGGCGCCGTCTCCGCGGCGCCCTAGCCAAGGCCGGCGGGTTGTTGGTCGGGGCCGATGGCCCCGTCGCGCCCGAAACACTGCCCTGGTGGGACTTGCGCCGGGTCCACGTCTTGGCCGTTCGGTCGCTGCTCGAGGAGGTGGGCGCCTCGGCCTCGAGCATCAACGTGACACTGTCAGCGCTCCGCGGCGTGGCCCGGGCCTGCTGGCTCGACGGGCGGCTCGCCGGCGACGTCTACCACCAGCTGGCCGCCGTCAAGAGCGTCAAGCAGGAGCGGTTGCCCGCCGGCCGGCTGCTGGGGCCGGGCGAGCTGCAGGCGCTGTTCGCGAGCTGCGCCCGCGACGCCGCTGACGGCCATCCCGCGGGGCCTCGGGACGGCGCGGTGCTGGGCATGCTCTACGCTGGCGGCCTTCGCAGAGAGGAGGTGAGCCGGCTGGGCCTGGGCGACGTCGATGCCTATAGCGGCGAGGTCGTCGTCCGCGCCGGCAAGGGCAACAAGGACCGCAACGTGTATCTGGCCGCCGGCGCCCGGGCCGCGCTCAGCGACTGGCTGGTGCTGAGAGGGGAGGGCGGGGGACCGCTGTGGAGCCGCGTCCGCAAGGGCGGCCACCTAGTGCTGCCGCCGACGGGGCTCAGCGAGCGCTCGGTGGCCAACGTGTGCGTGCGACGGGCGGAGCGGGCCGGGGTGAAGGCGTTTACGCCGCATGATTTGAGAAGGACGTTCATCTCCAACCTGCTCGACGGCGGCGTCGACCTGGTCACGGTGCAAAAGCTCGCTGGGCACTCGTCACCGTCCACCACGGGGCGGTATGATCGTCGTGGTGAGGCGACCAAGCGCGAGGCCGCGCGCGCATTGCATGTAGCTTACTCATGACTCAAAGGCGGAAGAGGTCTGTCGGATTCCTGGCCTCGGTGCGGTTCGCGCCGAGGCCTTTCACCGTCCATGCTGTTTCTCCAGCTCCCTTCAACGGCGAGGTCATCTGGGGCGTTGACAACGACAACGTCCCCAACGGGGGCTATCTCCGCAACGTCCCGGGGTTCGACCACGTCCGTGGTCATTCGCCTCCAACGGATTGGCCCATGGCCCATGGCCGCTAGCTAGCAGGTAGCGCCTGTGGGGAGTGGATAGGCGGTGAGCCTACCCGCCAGCTGTCTGGATGATGTCGTAGTCATGTAGAACGGCGAATTCATAGGTTCGAGGCAGTGTCTGCTCCAACGCCTCGGGGTCCCGCTCTCCAGTATGACCATGGCTGGTCGCATCGACCTCCGAGCCAAACGGCCGAGAGACTTCTGCCGGAGCCTCGATCTTGTGCTCCGACCAATCCCAGTGTGCCAAGGCAGTCGTGTCGCCATTGAGATGAGCCTTGATCCGATCCTTGGCGCTGAAGTCTACCCCCTGCTGGCGCCTTGCTGTCCCCTCGGTCTTTGGCTTTGCCAAGGTAGATCTCCTGCAAGGAGTGGTTGACGAGTGAGTAAACGTAGGCCTGCATTATCGCTCCGCTGTGGGTCCTTTTTTCGGGCGACCGGTTCTCCAAGCCCTGATATCGCAGCAAGATACTTCGAGCACCTAGAAGTAGCCATCGGAGGATGAGGTAAATGACAAATGAACCGCGACGAGCAATTGGTGAACTCCAAAAGATAAAGTCTATTCTAGAGAAGGGGCTCCGAACAACGGGAATTCCTGAGCAAGAAGAAGAAGTCGTTGAACGCGCTCTTCGCCACATCGAAGCCACAATCAAGCATCTAAGGGCCGGGAATGTAGACGATCGTGGTGACCTTTCTACGACTCAAGCAATACTGAGCACCCACCGCAACTTCCTAAATGCAGAACCAGCAAAGAAAAAGGTCAAGGCACTGGAGTCAATGCTCCAACAGGTCATGGAGTCATTAGGTTGGAGCTAATAACTGTTCCGCACAGCGTGCACAAACTCAATGGTGGCGGGCGCCTGTTCCGAACGGCTCGCGGTGATCATCTTGGGAGAGTGAAGGTCGACCTCGAGGGTGTCCAGGCGTGGCCCACCGTTCAGTTGCCGGAGGAGTTCTGCGATGACGAAGCACGACGCGACGGCCCCCACGAAGGGGACCGCGATGGCTGCCCCGGCCACCTGGGAGACACCACAGGTGTCCAGACCGTCGGAGGCGAGAACTCGATAGGCAGACAAGGTTGTGTCCACCGGCTGCCTGTCCCTCCCAGGGCTCCAGATCTCGTCGGACGACCGCGTACCCGGAAAGGCATGGAGGTTGAACGCCGCGTAATCGCGCACTCCGCCACCGAGTCCTGCCTCGAGCACGTACGTGAATCCGGATTTCGACAGGGCTCGGCGGGCGAAGACGTTGTCCACGCCACACAGGGCGACCTTCGGCTCCTCCGCCTGAGGGCTCGTCTGGCCAGTGAACCACCGCTCCACCAGCCTGGCGTCGAAGCCCATGTCATCCGACCATGAGGCCATGGCACGGGTCTTCCGAAGGCCCACCATCGCCGAGGAGGTCAGCAGCGATGTACTCACTCCGGACTGGGAGACGCGATCGAGGTCTTGGAGCACCAAGCGAAGCCCTTCCTGAGCCATCCCGTACGGCAGCATGGACAAGGCCCACAGGTAGGCCTGTCCGAGGTTCCCGAGGCCCAGCAGCCACAGGTTGGTAGGCAGGTACCGGAGGGGTGGCCCCTCATCGACTTCAGCACCCGGATTCCAGAGCGAAAGCTGAACGGGGCGCCTGCCAGCATCTGCACGCGCTTGCCGGTGTGCCAGGAAGACCTCCGAAATGGCCAAAGCACCCGCGACAACACCCGCGAGAGGGCAGGTACCGGGACCGCGATCCGGTGGGGAAGCAGGCGAGACCCCGCCGGTCCAACCCGAGCACCAGACGTGAAGGGCAGCGCTCGAACCAGGGCAGCCGATCGCGACTCGCGGGGCACCGGGAGTCTGCGTTGCGTTGGCGCCGAAAGCCTCTGCCGCCTCGGCCACCGTCATGGACCTTCCGGGCAGCGCCAGCGTCACGCCGACGGCCCCCGTGACCGTTACCCCTCCGAGCAGACATCGGGTTGCGACGTTGATCGCCGTCAACAGCGCAGCCTGGAGCGTCCGGTCTCCTTCGATGGCGGTTCCGACTTCAATCTGAACCGAGTAGCGACCAAAGAGCTCGTACGCTTCGTTGATGGTGGCGGCCTCGCCGCTATCGACAGCGAGCTTCACCGCTCGGTTTAGCTGTTCGTGCATGTCGACCTCCCCATCCATGGCCAGGACAGCAAGCTGATGTACAGGGCGCTGGAACACCCACTCGTGGGCAGGGTTGACCAGTCACCTATGCCCTCGAATCTATAGAATCCCATATCGTGCTTGGTGGGGCGCATCGCGTAGCTCGGAATGATCAGGGCGAGGTGCCCAGGCCTTGGCACCATAGGGTGGGCCTGGTCGCTCGCACTTTGGCCCGCCGCGCCAGGGTGGGTGTGAACGTCGGCGACCACTTCGAGCCCGAGGTCATCGCAGGCGTCCCACAGCGCCGAGTAGGCCCTGGCGGGCAAGCGCACGATGCCTGAGTCGAGGCTGCCGGGCGCGACATCGTCGTAGTATAGGGCATGACGAATCCGCGCGACCTTGCCGTGACGGGTTCCGAGCAGGAATGCCCCGGCTTCTCGCCGCGCATGCCCTCGACGCCGAAGCTCGCTGAGCATGGATGTCCACGTCGTACGATCAACCCACAGTCGGCACATCGGGCGAAGCAGGCGGATGATAGTACTGCGAATGCAGAAGGTCATGGACGATCTCCAGGTAGTGCGCGATTCCGATGCGCGGGTTCCAGAGGAGGTGGGGGTGCTGCTGCGGCCAAGCGGTGTGGCCGGCGAGCGCGACCCTGTCGGTGGGCAGGTACAAGGCGGTGCCGCCCTTCCAGTCCCTCCGAAACACCTTGGCCACGGGACCCGAGCCCGATGGCCATTCGGCGTCCGATGCCGGAGGAGCACCTCCAATGAGGGACCACACTTGCGCCGTCGGAGCGGCCCCGGGGTAGCCGTTGCAGTCGAAGCGAAGGCCGAACTCGGTACCGTCCCGGGCCGTGACTGCAAGGACGACGATCACGCCGTCGTCCCGAACGACACGCCACCGACCACGGGCGACGCCGTGGAGGAAGGCGGCCCCTTCGAGGTCTCGCTGGAGCGCCAGTTCATCAGGACGGTGCATCGCGATGCCCGTTGATCCGATCGGTGGGAGCGAGATCGAAGGTCATGCTGCAACAGGGGGACGCGAAGGCGCCGACATGAGCATCCGGGTCTGCCCGCTCTCCCGTGCCAGCGTCGAGCAGAAGGTAGTCACCGACCTGGTCTCGCCCGAGGCCGAATCCCTTCACGACGGCCCATCGACGCACGTGGGCGAGGGTCTGCGCGGGGCTGAAGTCGCGCTTGACCTTGTGTCCACTGAAGCGGACGGTTACCTCCACCCGGCGGCAGCGGTTCACATGGACGTACGCCACGCCCCCAGTCGAATCGATGGCGTGCTCGTCTCCAAGGGGGCTATCGTCGCCCTCCATGAAGATCTGGCACTGGGCGAGGCCTTCGATGTCACCGGCCATCTGACGGCGCAGGGCCGCCACGGTCAGGTCCGATTCGAGCTTGAACAGGCGGAGCTTTCGCACCCCACCACACTGGACGAACACGTCCATGAGAGTCTCCTTTTGCAGTGCCGGCGTGAGTACCGGTCTGACTGGATCAATCGCTACCGGGCTCGGAATCCGGCAATCAGAGACTCAGATCGTCCCTCAATGCAGGCACGGACGGGCACATGAAGAAGAACCGGCATCGGGCGCACTCCTTCGTCTGACCGAGCGCCGGCATGTGGCCCTCGGCCCTTGCGTTCTCCACCGCCTGGATGTGTTTCCGGGCGGTGTCCGGCCTGCCGTGAATCTCCCGAATTTGCCCATCCAGTAAGTAGACAAGCTCCAGCCGATGCCGTCCTGGGACAGATTCCGTCGCGACCAACGATGCCAGGTCCCACCAAGCCGTCTTTTTCGCGGTCTTGCGCATCGTGGAGTAGCGGAACTTCCGAAGGACAAGGCCGGACCCGTCATGCAGAACCTGGTCCGGCGAAACGTGGACCGAGACTCCATGGATCACCGCTTCCAGTGTGGGCGCGGTGGTGCTCGAATCATGGAACCCGATGGCCAGAAGTTGGTGCATGATTTGGTCCAACAGCGCCCGGTATTCGACTGCGAAGGGGTGGTTGGAGAGCCGACTCCGTTCCCAAACGTCCTTCGCCAGTCTCCACACGTCGCTCTCTGACAACGGGCTGGTGTGACGAGCTGCCTGAACGCCTTGGCGAACCTGGGCGATGCACCGGGTCAACGTGCCAAACGCAGTACGCGGAGAGGAGCCGCGAAGCTCCAGCTCGTGTTCGTAGAGGAACTTCCTCGGGCACATTTCGTAGGCTTGGAGGCCCTTCGCCGACACCGCTGGGATGCTTGGCCGACGAACAGCAGCGTGTGGACTGCGGACCAATGCACTGCGCCCACCCCGATGGGTGGGCAGCCTGTCTGACAACAGAAAGCTGATCGGTTCGAGGAACGGCGATGCGGTGCGATTCTGGCGCGCTCCCGCGCTCCTCCGGCCGCTTCGGTACAAGGTCAGATGCGTTCTCGTTCGGGAACTGGCTACGTGGAAGAGGCACTGCTCTTCATGCTTGTGGGCCTGCTTGGGGTCACGGCGGAGTTCCACAAGGCCCGGAACCATGGGCCAGCGGGCCCCTTGCCGGCTTGCCGGTAGGGAGGCCTTCGTAAGACCAGGCAGGTGCACGGCCTCGAACTCCAGCCCCTTCGCTCCATGAATGGTCATCAATCGCACAGCGTCGAGCGACTCGGCGCCTGCAGGGAAGCTGCGAAGGTCCCCTTCGTGGCTCAGCATTACAAGGCGCCTGATCCGCTCGAGCATGCGCAAGATCGGCAGGCCCTTACGAGGCGGCAGAGGGTGATGGAGGAAGGACAGCAGGCGGTGAACTGCGATGCGCCTGACCACAGCATCAGGGCCGGCGCCATGAAGGTGCCGCTGGAAGAACTGAGACCCGTCAAAGAGATAGGTGGCCAACGCGAACCACGGGGTTGATGTGTTTCGGAGAGTCCCGAGATCAGCGTGAAGGCGTGCCAGGCCTGCTGATGCAGCCGACGAGACGGAACAGACCGTGGCCGGGTTAGCCAAAACGCCTCGTGCGTCATGCTCCCCCGTGCTGTCCAGGAGCGCCTCAACATCTTCCAGCGGCAGCGAGTACTCGGGGAGCGTCCCCACCCGGACCAACGGCTCCAAACTCCGACCGGCAACCAGTTCCAGAACGGTCAGGAGCATGCGGATCTCCTCGCGCTCGAACAGGCTGCCGAACTGAAGCACTGGGATGCCCCGAGCCTCCAGGGCATTCGTCACATCAGCCAGGCGCCGGTTCGAGCGGCACAGAACCGCCTGGTGTCGCATGGGAACACCGCAAGTCTCCAATCGTTGGATCTCGCGAGCGATCGCCTCAAGCTCGTCGTCGTCGTCAGCACAGGTGACCAGGGATGGGTTCGAGCCGCTGGAAACTCGATCCGCGCGAAGGTACCCGGCACCGCCAGGCCCCTGCACTCCCATGGATCGAGAGAAGGTGTTGATGACTCCGATGACTTCCGGTGTCGACCGATAGCTAACCTCTAGGCCGTCGAAGGTGGCGCCCGGAAAGTCCGCCTGGAAGTTCGCGATGTTCTCCGGGCATGCGCCGCGAAAACGGTAGATGGATTGCTGGGGATCACCGACCGCCCAGAGTGAGCCGCATGGGCCCGTGATCTCACGGAGCAGGCGCGCCCCGGCTCGGTTCACGTCCTGGTACTCGTCGACGAGGATATGCGGGTACAGCTCACGGATGGACTCGCGGGCCGACGTGTCCTGCTCCATCAACTTCAGCGGCAGGAGCATCAGGTCGCCGAAATCGACGGCATTCGCCTCTCTGAGCACGCGGCTGTACTCGTTGTAGACGAGCGCGATTTCACGGGCCTTCTCAACGGCTTCGTCGGCGCGACCCATGCCGTCCACAAGTTGGTCGTATTGCGCGGCGTCTACGGCTTCGTCCTTGGCCCGGCTGATCGCGGAGAACACCGTGGACAGTGACAGGGCCGGCTCGTAGAGGTTCTGGTAGTGACGTAGCCCCAGTACCGGTAGGCGTTCTTCCATGAGTTCCACTGCGTCCGTCGGGTCGAGGAGCTTGAAGTCCGGCTGCAAGCCCAGCCGGTCGTAGTACTTGCGGAGGATCTCCAGGCCGAACCCATGGAAGGTCCAGGTAGCTGGGGCGGACCCATAATCCTCCGACAGGCTCTCGAGGCGACGACCAACTTCGCGAGCCGCTCGATTGGAGAAGGTCAGCACGAGCAGATTCTTTGGAGCTACACCGCCTCCGACCAGGACGTTCGCTCGCTCCACGAGCGTGCGGGTCTTTCCTGTTCCGGGGCCGGCGACGACGAGGTGGAAACGAGAGGTCGTGTTGGCCGCACGCTTCTGCGAGGGGTCGGGTGGGGGAAGTGCCTTGGGACTCTCAGGTGGTGCTGTGTCCTCTGGGAGCAGCATCGCGTCGGCCAGCTGCACAAGAACAACAGGGAGTGGGACCTGTGTCTCCGCTGCGATCGCGGACGCCGTGCGTCCGTTCAAGATCGCTTCTTGGATGAACGGGCCGGGGAGCAAGAGTTCCCGCGCGAACACGTTCGCCTCAAGCTCCCGTCGCTCCCGCGGTCCATAGGCGAGCAAGCGACCTTCTCCCAGAGGCGCCGGATGGGACGGTGAACCGAATTCGAGGTCACTTGTGTCACAGGCTTCGCTCTCGGCATGGAGAAAGTGATGGCCCAGTTCGTGTGCCAGCAGCAGAGGCAGATCCTCCGGCGAGACATCGTTGGCGTGAAGGATCTCCGCGATGGGTGGCTCGAGAACCGCGCGGGCTCCCGCCAGAAGAGAGTCCGTTGGGGGAACGGCACTGATTTCTAGGCCTTCTTTCTCTGCGAGTGCACTCACCAAGCGAATCGCAGGCCAGAGGGAGCTTCCAGTCAGCTCGTTGGCCAGCTCTCTTGCTCTGCGACGTACTCGGTTGAAGGCCAGCGTCACCCCTCGGCCTCCTTCAGCCAGTACCGCTTGAGATCGTCATCCAGCGCTGATGTCTGAATGGCGTCAGTAAAGGACTCTCGGACCGCCGTCGGTGTCTCATCTGCCTTATACCGGGTCGACCGGGCCCACCGCGGACCAGCGTTGGCTCTGGCCTGGATGACGCCAGCTGGCACGTGAAGCGCTACGGCGAGTTTGGACTTGAAGGAAGCCGGAATGGTGTCTGGCTCGATCAGGGAACGCTCGAACTTCAGGAGAATCCGGCTGTCGATTCCGACCTCTTTCGCCACGCGTCTCCGGTCTTGCGGCGTGAGCCTCTGAAAAGGGTCCTCATTCTGAAGCCGCCAGAGAGCATCCATCATGCGACTTGTGCCAAGCGAGGCAACCCGCTTCATTTGCTCGGGATCGGGCTCGCTTTCCCTCCCTTCAGCGTCCTCGACCAACAGCCACTCGGCAGCGAACGCCCTGATGGCACCGGCATGCTCGGGGTGTCTCGCGGTCGCTGCACGCACAGCAACCATATCGAGCTCGTCTCCAACAAAGAGTTCATCCACCACGTCCTCGAAATCGATTCGCTTGCTCATTGCCGCTCCCTCTGCAACAGCTCCAGTCGTTGTTCGGCAGATCGCAACTTCCCGCGAACCCAGCGCTCCGAGCGCCCCATGATGTTGGCTATTGAATCCTTGTCCTGACCGCCCTGGCTACAGCCGGCAAAGTAGTGAAAGACGAAGACCTGCCGCTCGTCTTCTGGCAATCGGTCCAGCAGATTCCGCATGATCGCACGGTTCTCCGGGTTCTTGAATCGCTCGGCCTCCGCGGCCGGAAGCTGGAACACAGCGGCGTCCTCCTGCGGGTCATGCGCCTCCTCTTCCCTCGAATAGCGGCTTCCTGCCCGACGCCGCACATCCACCGCGAGCCGCTGGAAGGCAAGGTTAAACCGGCACTCAAAGAAGTCGATTCGATGGTCTCGAACCAAGCGTTCGATGAACTGGGAGACCATTTCTTCTTCGATAGCGTTGCGGTGTTCTGGCCTGAAACCGGCGGAGTGCCCGCTGGCGAGCCGTGCGCAGCGCATCATCAGTACTGGAACCAGATATTTCAGGGCTTCGTTGTCTGCGCAATCCCGTGCTTGTCGGAACAAGAACACGAGGGTCTCCGAGAGGAGTCCGCCAGTTACAGATTGAGAGAGCTTGACGTGGTGCAACCGTTCGCGCGGGCCCAGCATGCTCATCTCTTCGATTTCTTGCTCGACGTTATCTGGTCTGGCCGTAGCCACGATGTGACCTCCGAGGAGTGTAGGTCCACAGTCAGTAATCGCGTCTAGGAAGCACATCCGGCAAAAAGAACGGAAAACCACACCTGAGCCAGGGAGCACCTGACCGACCCTAGTCGATTTGGCCTGACCCCCAAAACCTGATCCAGCTGGTATGACTTACCTGCAACCTGTGGAGATCAGGATGAAAAAGAAGAAGCACAGTCCCGAACAAATCGTCCGAAAGCTGAGGAAAGCCGATCAGTTGCGCGCCGACGGCAAGACGGTCGCCGAGGTCATCGTCGAGCTCGGCATCAGCCAGCCGACGTACAACCGGTGCGGAACAAGTACGGGATGATGACGGTCGCGGAGGTGAAGCGCCTTCGGGCGCTTGAGAAGGAGAATCAGCGGCTGAAGTCCCTGGTGGCCGACCTCGCGCTCGACAACGCCATGCTCAAGGAGCTGGCCGAGGGAAACTGGTAAGCCCGTCGCGGAAGCGGCGGGCGGTTCAACACCTCCAACAGCAGTTCCAGGTCTCCGAGCGCCGCGCCTGTCGTGTGACATCGCAGCCGCGAGCCACTCAGCGATACGCGCGGCAGAAGCCGGCCAAGGACAAGGCTCTTGTGGACGAACTGTCACGCCTTGCCCTCAAGTTCCCGCGCTTCGGCTACCGACGAGCGACTCACGTCCTTCGCCGGGAGGGTTGGCAGGTCAACACCAAGCGCGTCCAGCGTCTTCGGCGCGAGCATGGCCTTCAGGTGAGGCCCGAGCAGCGCAAGCGGCGCAGACTCGGCCATGGCGACAACGCGTGCGTCCGAAAGACTCCGGACCTCCCCAACCATGTCTGGTCGGTGGACTTCATTAGCGACCAGACCGACGACGGACGAAGGCTCAAGATCCTCGCAGTCATCGACGAGTTCACGAGGCGGTGCCTGTCCATCCGGGCCGACCGCAGCATTAAGGCAACCGACGTCCGGCAGGAGCTGAACAAGCTGATAGAGGTCTTCGGGGCGCCAGAGCACATCCGATCCGACAACGGTCCCGAATTCATCGCCTACGCCATCCAGGACTACCTCGCGTCCCACGACATTGAGGCCCTCTACATCGAGCCGGGCTCGCCCTGGCAGAACGGCTACGTCGAGAGCTTCAACTCCCGATTCCGCGATGAGTTCCTGGACCGCGAAGTGTTCGGCAATCTCCATGAGGCGCGCGTCCTTCTCGACGGCTACCGCGCCTTCTACAACCGCGAGCGGCCTCACTCGGCCCTCAACTACTTGACACCGCACGAGTTCGCAGCGCGAAATGCGTCCGCTGCGGAGCCCCGCAATCATGCACACCAGTTGGCATAGGTTTGGGGGTCAGGCCACAGGAGCGCGGTCGCCTAACACAATCATCGGAGAGCTCTCATGGACCGAAGTCCAATTGCAGAGCTTGCGTCACACAACTCGCGAACCAACCCAATGGTAGGGAACGTGCAGTCACGCCAGCGGTCTACTTGTAGGCCCCCAAACTGGGTATGGAGGGCTGGCGTGACCCGCTGCAGTCAGCTCCCAGCAGCTTCGTCTGACTGGTGCTCAAGTAAATCCGACACTTGACAGCGGAGGGCTGTGCAGAGCTTGTCGATGGCAACCAATGTTGCGTTGTAGCCAGGACGAGAGCCAATGAACTGGATCGTCGCAGCAGAGAGCCCCGTTGCCTCAGCTAGGTCATCGTATGTAACACGCTGGCCTGTGCGACGGCTGTAGAGATCCATCGCTTCGCGCAACTTCACCACTATCACTGGAGCACCCACTCGACGCAGGTGAGGACGACCTTGAGCGGACCGGCGACGCTACACAGCTTGCGGAGCTCGGCGACGGCGACGGCATCGTTTTCGGACTCGATGAAAACGAGCGGGACCGAGTCCGCTGACAGCACATGGTCGATGAGCAGGAACTCACGCTCGTGGGCCAACCCAAGCGACTCGGCCACCGCCGGCATGATGGCCTGGGCGTACCAGAGCGCCGCTCGCCGGATGCGGTCCACGCGGCGCGAATCGCCACCTCGGGCGCAGCGGAAACCGTCCCGCGCAGCGCGTGCTCGAACCGGTACCAAAGCGACAGGGGCGACGGGGATACATCTGGGGGAAGCACCTGGGGAGGGGGCAAGGGCTAGTGCCTCGCAGATGCAAGGGCGCGAGAACCACGTGACACTCCCGGGGGGCCGTATTAGCGTCGCGCTCGGCACAGACGCCAATCCCACTCGCCCATGGACCAGCTTGAAGCGAACTCCCATCCAGATTGAGAACGGCCAGGTCGAAGTCCGTATCGGCGACGCGCATGCTAGCGCACCGCTTGAGATGCTCGAGCCGCTGATTCAGCTGCTGGAAGCCAGCGCGCTCTACATCAAGGCCACTCCAGCTCCCGCTCCAGCGCCCCCCGCCCCCAAACGGGAGACCGCGCAGCAGGCTCCCGTCGCGCCAGCGCCAGAGGAGGCACCCCGCGCGTACCAGCGAAAGAGCCGCAAGCCCGTAGCGCAGGCGCTCACTGCCTGGATGGAGGCGAACCCTGGCTGGAAGGGCGAGAAGGCGCTCCTCGCCGCCGTGGTCGACAACGGCATGACGGACGCCGACCCCAAGCGCGCGCTCATGATCGCGCTCGGCAAGGCCCGCGGAAAGACCTTCGACACCGACGGCCGGGGCCACTGGAAACTCACGGGCGATGACGCCGGGCCTGCCCCCCGGCGAAACGCAACTCTCAAGGCGAAGAGCTCAAGCTCCAAAGCAAAGAAGAGCCGTGCCGCCCGCACGAAGAAGAAGACCACGACGACCAAGATCACCGCGAAGAAGAAGAAGCGAGGCCGCAAGACCAAGGTGCCGGCGAAGAAAGGCGTCGGCGCCGCGCTGGTCGACTGGATGACGCTCAACCCCGGATGGCGCACGGTCGATGAGCTGCTCGAGGCGGTAGTCGACCATAAGGTGACGGCCGCCAACCCCAACCTTGCGCTGCGCATCGCGCTGGGCAAGGGGGCGGGTAGTGGGGCCTTCGTCAACGAGGGCGACCGCTGGTCGCTCGCTAGCGACACCACACAGGCCGACGACGGCGCGAGCAACCAACGCGAGTCCAGCAAGAAGAGCAAGGGCGGCGCAGCAGGGAAGGGCGCCAAGCGCTGGAGGAAACCTGACGGCAAGGCCGTCGACCGAGCCCGAAAGAACCTGCTGGGGCTCAGCAAGCCGCTGAACGAAGCGGAGTGAGGCCTCCCATGAGCACCCGCACGCGCAACCGCCGCCGAGACAGCTACACCACCGGGCTCACTGGCAAACGTGGTGGGCCCGAGGTGGTCATCAGCGAGCGAGGCGTCCCCATCAACGCCCCCGCCCTCGGACTCGCCGACCCCATCGAAGACCGTGACCGGCTCTCTCCGGCGGCCGTTGAGGTACACCTCTGCGACCAGACGACCGACAACAGCCGGCGCGCCGTCCAACAGGCGCTGGTGCGAACGCTCGAGCTCTTGGGCGAGGACGCCTCGAAGCTAGAGCAGGTGCGCTGGTGGCGACTGACGTCGACCCACATCAAGGTGCTCCGGAGGCACCTCATCACCGGCGACTACTCGGCCTCCACGATCAACCTAACGCTGTCGTCGCTCCGCGGCCTGTGCCGGACGATGGTCGCGCGCGGCGAGATGGCCGAGTCGTGCCTGAAGGCCATCTGCGCCGTCAAAAACCAGCACGTCGACGCCCACACCACCCGTGAGGCGCGGGTCCTGACCATCGAGGAGGTCTCCTCGCTCTTCGAAAGCTGCCGTGAGGATACCGAACGCGGTCACCCCGCCGGGGTGCGGGACGCTGCGATGCTGTCGCTCATCGCCCTCGGCCTGCGTCGCGCCGAGCTGGTAGCGACGGCCCCAAACCCTCGGATGACCTGAGACAAAACTAATCGTTCATGGGCTTCCCAGTCCTCGAATGACGCTGGGTAGTCACGTGGCAGCTGCCAACCAGCACCTCAAGCGCCTCCAACATATACGGCGTCTCGGTCTTGGCCGGGACCGAGGACGACGCGTGCACCAGAACTGATTGCGCACGTTGGCGCGGGTCGGCCGCAAGACAGGTATGAGCCGCGTGCTTCACTTGCGAGCCGTACGCCACCCATGTTTCGTGAGGACTAGTTGGCGTACTTGACTGAGCAACCCCATGGCCTGGTCTCCGAGATCAAGACGCGCTCAGATGCGAGGACTTGATCGAGCGCCAACTGAGTGTAGTTCTTGTATGGACTACTCCCATTGGGGAACGAGCTGTCGAGACCACCACGATAGGCGAGGTTGCCGTCAGAGTCGATGATGTACATGTGTGGCGTAGTCTTGGCCGCGTAGGCTTTGCCCACCGTCCCGCCTTCGTCCAGGAGGACGGTGTGTGGTAGCTCATATTCGCTGACCGAGCGCTTGTTCCGTACCTTGCCGTGCCCCTGCCGCCCAGGGGCTCCGGAGTTGATGGCCAACCACACGACGTCGCGTTCCATGGACCGACGGGCCATGTTCGTGAGCGCGCCGCGGGTGTGGGCCTCAGCAACGAATGGGCAGTCTGGATTGTACCACTCCAGAACGACCACCTTGCCTCTATACTGCGAAAGTCGAACCTTCCTGCCGTCGACATCGAGCAGTTCGAAGTCAGGGGCACGTTGTCCAATCCTCGCTGAGTTCGGCCTTGGAGTAATCGATGAGTCCTGACCCGACTCAGTCATCTCCTGCCTTCCAGCCACGGGCGCCCTTGCCTGTTCAATAGTGGACTGGCCTGCCGTGGGCGCTGGAGCGACAGCCCTTTGAGTGACTGACGCCGACTTGCCGGTGCAGGATGATGCCAAAGAAATGGCGGTAATGAGTAGAACCGGAGTGATTACGTGGCTCATTGATAGCTCTTGGGGTTGGGCCGTACGCGCGGCGGACAGTTTACAACGCAAGCGAATTCGAGGTCGTCACTAGTTCCATTTGATGGAGCAGCCCATACTGGCGTACTGGACCTCTGGTCCGTGACCTGTACGAGCGATGAGCCTCATGGCATTGAGGAGTTCCGGCTCTCGATTCGTGGGGTCACCCATTCTGGCATCGTCAATCCGGCCTCTGTACTGCAGGAGCCCGTCTCGGTTGAGGCCAAAGAAATCAGGTGTGCAGACAGCTCGGTACTGGCGCCCAACGGACTGATCTTCATCGACCAGGTAGGGGAACGTAAAGCCATGGTGCTCAGCGAACTGCTTCATAAGAGGCGGCGAGTCCTGCCTGACATACCGATAGTCGTTGGACATGACGGCGAGTACGTTGATGCCTTCAGCCTGAAGGGTCTTGGCGTCCTCGACGAATCGTTCGGCAATGGCCTGAACGTACGGGCAGTGATTGCAGATGAAAGCAATGAGCAGACCGTTCTCGCCCATGCTATCGGACATCGTGAATGCGTTGCCATCGGGATCTTTTAGAGTGAAGTCAGGGGCTTTCCAGCCGAAGTCACAAAGAGGAGTATTGAGGAGCATTGTTGGTTCCTGTCGTAGAGTTGGTGGGTGCAAGAGGGGCGCCGAGCCGAGCTCGACGCCCCATGTGGGCCTACTTAGCGAGGCGCCGATACCAATCGGAGATGGCTCGCCCGATGGCGTAGGGCTGATCCTCCTGGACGTAGTGCAGTCCAGCTCCGATGTAGACCGTCTCGATGTTCTTCGCCTTGGCCTTCCAGTAGTCGGCGACGTCAGGCGGGTTGAGAGCACCGGGGGAGGCGTAGAGGAAGAGCCAGGGGATGTCCGTTTCAGCCAGCCACGCGTTGTAGGCGGTGACGATGTCGTGCGTTTCCTGCGGGACCTGGCCGATGGGCATCTCGTTGGGCCACTGGTTGACCTGCTTGCGCGACTCCTTCGTCAGGAACGGCTGGCGATAGACATCATGTGCTTCCTTATCCAGCGGCCGAGAGATGAAACCGGGGAGCGCGCCTTCGATGAAGAAGTTCTCGTCAATGAGCAGACGTTTGCCGTTGTCTGGGTCTCGGACTGTTCGGAAGAAGTCACCGAGCTCCTTGGGCATCGAGTCGTAGCTCTCAGCCGGAATCAGAGGGCCAATGATGGACTCCATGGTCACGATGCCCTTGATGTTGTCCGGGTGAAGACGGGCGTAGTGCAGACCAAGGCCAGAGCCCCAATCGTGGACCACGAGAGTGATATTCTTGAGGTCGAGCTGTTCGATGAAGGCTTCGATGTAGCGGTAGTGGTCACCGAACGTGTAGTCCAAGTCCGGCTGGTCCGACTTGCCGAAACCAATGTTGTCAGGCGCGATGACTCGACCCTGACCCTCCAGGGCGGGCATGATGTTGCGCCACAGGTACGATGAGGTCGGCTGACCGTGCAGGAACAGAATCGGATCTCCCGCTCCCTTGTCGACGTAGGCCATCTGCGACCCAAGAATGTCCACAAACTTGTGGGTGTAGGGCGTCTCCGGTGAGACCTCCATTGGCGGTACCTTGTGCTGCTGTTGCTGCTGCGTGACCTCTTCTTGGGGTTCGCCCGCGGTGGCCGTGCTGCAAGCAGCGGCTGCGACGATGGAAAGACCGGCGATTGCTACGATGGACTTCATGTGTGTTCTCCGTGTGTGTACTAAAAAGGGATGCTGGTGATGTGATTGTTTTCGTTAAGGAATCAGGTCGCTACGCAGCCTGCTGGACGCCAGGGGTCCACGCGTTGGCCGAAAAGGCGGCATCCACGGGCGTGGAAGCAATGTGGTTGGTGTAGTTCGACAGGACCTTGAGGGCGGTTCCCAGAACCACCTCGAGAACCGTGCGCTTGGTGTAGCCAGCCGCGAACAGCGCATCGATGTCCGACTGCTCCGGCCAACCGCGGCTCTCGTTGATACGAGTCGCGAACACGCGAAGCGCTTCGAGCTTCGCATCAGCAATCGGAGTTCCGTTGCGGAGCGCATCGATGACGTCGGCGCGAACACCCTGCATCTGCGAAATCGTCGTGTGAGCCGCCATGCAGTACGTGCAACCGTTGAGACGGTTGTTCACCATCAGGATGATCTGGCGTTCCGTCGGCGACAGGCTCGTCTTGTCGAAGGTCCCGGACAGGGCCAGGTACCCATCGAGCAACGCTGGCGCTTCGGCCATAACTGCGAGCAGGTTGGGGATGAAGCCGAAGCCCTTCTGAACGCCCGTGAGCTGGCGCTTGGCTTCCGGGGCGGTGTCGGCGTTGTGAATGGTGAAGGTCGTCATCGTGAATTCTCCGGGGCGTGTTGCCGTGTGTGATTGGCGTGGTCCGTTGGGCCACGACCCAAGCATTCACACTATTGAACGACCAGTCAAGACTTTATCACAAACATCGCTCGGGCGAGAGCGCCTGAGTGAGCGTTGTGTCTTAAAAGTCAAAAGGTTAGAGCTGTAACCTTTCTTGAAGGAGGTGACCTATCAGTCAACACCTGTTGCCGGGAAGTTCGATCGGAATTAGACTTCCCATTCAACGGTAGCGGTTCCAAAGACAGGAGATGCCTCGTGCCCTGGAAGAAGAGTTTTGAAGTAGATACCGCCGTGGAGCGCGCGATGGAGGTCTTCTGGGAGAAGGGCTACCAGGGCGCTTCCATCTCTGACCTCGTCGCAGCCACTGGTGTTAAGCGACAAAGCCTCTACAACGCCGTGGGCGACAAGCAGACGCTGTTCGTCAAGGCGCTGCTCAAGTACGACACCGAGCAGCGACAGGCCATGCTCACCTCGCTCGAGGCCCAGGGAACCCCGGTGAAGTCCATTCAGACCTTGTTCAACGCCGTCGTTGAGCAGTCTGAGGCAGATCTCAATCGGCGGGGGTGCTTTCTCGTCAACACGGCCCTTGAGCTACAAGGCCATAGCGATGAGGTGAAGCACCTCGTCTCCGCCGGCCTTGAGGACTTTCGGAGCTTTTTTGAGAAGCTCATCACTCACGGAAAGGTGCGTGGCGAGATCCCAAAGCACGTCGATGCCAGCGAAGCCGCTTCGGGCCTGCTCGCCATCTTCATCGGTATCCGTGTCATGGCGCGCGGCGCATCCCAAGGCTCGATCCTGCTGCGGCAGATGGCCAACCAGGCTCAGGTGCTGTTGGGTAGGCCTTGACCAACGGGCCGGCCCAACGGAAGGAAGGCCAAGCGCACTTACAGCGGCCTTGTCAGCAGGCCGGCTTAGAGTGGGGAACTCTCCCTCGCTTAGCGCACAGTCTTGACCTTTCGAGAGAGGTTTTTGACCATCGAGCCAAAAGGTGTTGACCCATCAGTCAAAACGTCCTAGGTTTGAGTCATCAACAACGGAGCGCAACCTCGATGACGACTCATACACTTCGCCGCCTCTGGATTCACCATCATCAAGCCCTTGGCCGGGCTGGACCCCAAAAGTAGACGTTGTCCACCAGCCTCGACTCGCTGGCCCGCAAGAGTCCCCTTCAACCACACGGACCCTCCAGGACACTCTCCCCATGGCCAAGAATCACCAGACCATTCAAGCACTTCTGTTCACTGGCGGGCATGTTTTTGACCATGAGCCCTTCTTCGCAATGGTCGAGGCCATTCGCGGAGGCGACGGCCCCTCAATCGACTGGACGCATGTGGAGCAGCCTGCGGCATTGGATGCCTTGCGCCCAGAGCGTCTAGAGCGCTTCGACGTCGTGGTCTTTTACGACATGCCGGGTGTGACCTTCACCAGAAGCAGTCCTCCCTTCGCCCACTTCGACCCTAGCGACCAGTTCAAGAGCGACTTCCTGTCTATGGTCGAGCGCGGAAAAGGTCTCGTCTTCCTCCACCACGCAATTTCAAGCTGGCCAAGCTGGCCCAAGTTTGCCGAGGTTCTTGGCGGCCGCTTTCACTTCCTGCCAGGCGAGCTGGACGGAAAAGCCTTCCCAGGCTCAGGGTACCGGTTCCTGACCGAGCAGCGCGTTTCGGTTGTGGACCCCACTCATCCAATTACCCAGGGTCTAGATGCAGAGTTCCCACTCACTGACGAGGTCTACTTGTTCCCTGTGATGGAGGACCAGGTCTCGCCCCTGCTGCGAAGCGACTTCGAATTCAAAGCAGAGAACTTCAAGCGAGGAGGCGTGAGCTTCAGAGAGCACCCTGAGGGGAGCAGCTTGCTTGGTTGGACGCGACACGTCGGCAATTCCGACATCGTGTACCTCCAACCCGGACACGGCCCATCAGCCTTTGGAGACCCCTCCTACCGAAAGCTTCTTCGTAACGCCGTCTTGTGGGCATCGGAGGCTCACCATGAACGCGAAGCTACGGAGTAGACGAGACCCGAACAGTCAACATGCGCCGTGTAAAGCGACGCCCGGTTTTGACCCCCTGGCGACATCTAATTCTGACCCCCCCTCCGGTTTCTGAACTGAGCCGCTGCTGAGCAGGCCAGAGCGGCGCTTGGCGCGAAGTCGGTAGCTGTCGCCGCGAATGACGACGACATGGCTGTGGTGAAGAAGCCGGTCGAGGATTGCTGTTGCGACGACGGTGTCCCCAAAGACGCTGCCCCACTCGCTGACGTTACGGTTGCTGGTGATCAGGGCGCTCCCGCGCTCGTAGCGCTTGCTGATGAGCTGGAAGAACAGATGGGCGGCGTCGGATGTGTCAGACAACGGGTTAAGGGAACGGTCGACTACGGGTCAAAGGGAACGACTGTGACCGGGTCAAAGGGAACGCCTTTGATCGGGTCAAAGGGAACACAGGTCTGAGACGGCGGTTCGGGTTCCCCGTCGCCTCCGCAAGGAGGTGACGATGACCGCACCGAGGACAGACATGCACCGTTTGCAGGAACTCATCCGGCTCCATCGGATGGGTGTAACGCTGCCGGCTTCTGGGGATGAGCCCCAAGACAGAGCTGAAGTACCGAAGTCTATTCGCAGACGCTGGGCTGCTGGATGGCGGCGAAGCTGAGCTGCCAGGCCTCTCCGCGAACTCGAAGCGCGTGTCAGGAAGCGGGCGAAGCGTTTCCCGCTCGACCCGCTCGAACAGCTCTCGACGACTCAGGTTGCCGTAGCTGCGCATCGGGCGGTTGTTGAACTCGTCCAGCAGAACCGCGATGCGCTCGTTGAGAGCGGCCAGGGAGAAGAAATCCTCGTTCCTGAGCCGTGCGAGAATCCAGCGCTGGGCCAGCTGGACGCCCCGTTCGACCTTGGCTTTGTCCTTGGGCTTGTAGGGTCGCGCCGGCAACACTGCCGTGCCGGAGTGTTCCGCCCACTCCGCGTAGTGACGGTTTCCCGACTCAGGCGTGAAGGCACCGAGTAGACCTTGTCCTTGACCCTCACGGTACTCCCACGGCTCACACGGGCATCGAACTCCACGAACTCGGGCAGCGCCGACGCAGTCACTGGCTCCATGACCGCCAGCTCTTCAGCCACTCGCTTGCTCCGGCCAGCATTGGCTCGAAGCATCACGCTCTGGACCCACTGCTCGTAGTCCTCGATGGACTCGAAGTCTCGGCTCCTGCGAAGCAACAAGTGCTGCTCCAGGCGGCGCTTCAATACGCCGTGCAATGACTCGATGTCGCCGTTCTGCTCCTTTCGGCCCACCGCGATGGTCCTCGGCGTCATGCCGAAGTGCTTCATCAGAGCCATGTAGTCATCGTTGAAGCCACGGGCAGCGCTGTCCGCGCTGATTCGATGCGTTGCCGCCGTCGAGTTGTCCGTCTGATGAAACTCGGCTCGGCGTCCCAGCAACAGCAATGTCGTCTGCACACCACGTCGCAGTGCCAGCAGTGACTCGGACATGCACACCGTGGCCCAGCTCCAGTTCGAGTGCGGCAGTGCTACGTGGCAGAGCATGTGCGGGAACGTCTCGCCCGCTATGGTGATCTTCAGGGCGTTGCACACGGTGAAGTCCGTCTGGAAAGCCTCACCAGGACGATGAGCCTGCGCGAAGAACACCTCCTTGGGAGGGCCGTGCAGCGCGCGCCACTCACGAACTCGGACCGGTCGGCGGACGGAGAAGGTTTCCGAGGACCAACTCGCCCTGGCACTCGCGCTCGCCAGCGACGACGAGCTGATGGACGACACCGCCGTCGAGGCAGACGAGGACGTCGACGTCAGCGCCGATGCCGACGACGAGCGCCCGAAGCGGAAAGCCAAGCGGAAGAAGCTCTCCGAGGAGCTACCGCGGGAGGTTCACGAGCATCGGGTCGCCGACGCCGACCGTTGCTGCCCCGACTGCGGCAAGCCCATGGCGAGCATCGGCTTCGACCCTGACCAACAACCTCGACGAGCTCCAGATCCGCACGCTGGCCATCGGCCGGAAGAACTACCTTGTCTCGTCCCGCGTTCATTGCCCGGCGGCGTCCCACCTAGTTTTCCTGGGAAAGGGAGTGGGATCTGGCCTGAAGCTGGGTCCCATGAGGCAATGGGACACGGCCTGATTCTGGGTCCCACCGGAACGTAGAGACCGAGGAAATACGCGGCCGAGGAGCGCGGGACACAGCTCGTGGCCGTGTTCCATGATGGTTGCGCGCCGCCCGGGACGCGGGCAGCTCCTGTGTCCCACGAGCTGCCTTCAGAAGGGCAACTCGCCCTGCTGGTGGGCGTTGGGCGTTGCGCGAGTTCCTCGATGAGCTCGTCGGCGTACTGCTCCCAGATAGCGTCCACGACGCTTTGGAGCCAGTTGAGGACCGCCAAGGCCGGCTCCCCCGTCCAATCGTGGGGGATGGAGACGCGCTTCATGTGGTCCCTCCACCCGCCGACTGGTAGAGGGGGTGCGCCTTGATCTGGCCCAGCATGAACCGTGAATCGATGCGGTCGAGACCTCTCACGACGGCCTGCACTAGGGCCTGGAGGCAGAGCTGGTTGATGGACCGGGGCTTACCCTGCGTGGCCTGGAACACCCGCTTGACGGCATCCTCGGTGAACAGGTCACCACGCACGTCGGCGCGCTCGAGGTGAAAGGCGATGTAGTTGCGGGTGTCCTCGATGGTGAAGGCCTTGAGGATCTGGGCGTAGCCGATTCTCGACCGCAACGAGTCCAGCTGGGGGTGCCTGAGCGTTGCCAGCAGGCCGTCGGTGGCGCTGAGGAGGATGGAGAACCGGTCCTCGGCGTCGAGTTCAAAGGCCGTCAGGCGGCGAATGGCATCGAGGACGGGCACGCTGACCCCCTCGGCATCGTCGATGAGGATGATGGGGTGTTGGCCGTGCTCGTTCTCATAGGTCACAAGGTGCTCGCGGGCCGCGTCGAAGAGGTCGGCCCCATGCAACCGCATTCGTAGGCCCAGAGAGCGACTGAACGATCGAAGGAAGCCGGTCACGGTGGTCGGCAGGTAGGTGAACCGTACGACCCGAAACCGGGATTCATTGAGGTCCGCGACGAAACGCCGCAGGGTAATGCTCTTGCCGACGCCACTGGCCCCTGTCACCAACGCGATTCCGCGGAGGTCTGCCCACATGAGCAGGGCCTGGTAGAGCTCGCGCTGACCGCGGGAGTCGAACATGTCGCGGGACTTCATGCTCTTGTGAAACGGCGTCTTGGTGAAGCCGAAGTGGGCTCGGAGGCGCTTCTTCTGGTGGCGAGTGAGGTCACTCATGGCCGCCTCCTGCCGCCAACTCGGTCCGGATGGCTTCGAGGTAGACGTTGATGTGGCGGTCATTGCTGTCGTCGTTGCACATGCGTTCGACGACAGTTGCGGCCTCGTCGGCGTCGAAAGGGCCGTATCGGTTGAGGAAGCTGCGCGCAGTCGCTTCGTCAAAGACATCGTCGTGGAGAGCGTCGCCGAGCACACGGACGATGGCGTCGTCGGCCTGTCGGCGTTGCTGCGCCTCATGCTCGGCAAGCTGCTGAGGTGTGGGCTCGATGAAGCCCTCGGCCCGACGCTTCTTGACCAGGTGGCCCAAGTAGTCGGCGGTGGGTATCGTTGGTTGAGCGGGTTGTGCCTCAGGCTCGGCGGGTCGGGGGCGGCGATGGGGGCCTATCTCGAGAGGACGGACCCGCTCGACGAAGGCGCTCTGTCGCCACACTTCGACCTCGGCGAGGGCCTCGGGGTCGTAGCGGACCTCGATACTTCGCTTCGCCAGACCCGGCCCCGCCTGGTACTTCGTCCCGAAGAGCGAGAACACGCCGGACTTGTCCGGTGTTCGCTTCTCTTTCCACAGGAACGCCTGCCGCAGCGACTCCTCGTCGGCGTAGCGCACGTCGGAGAGGCCTGCCCGCCATCGATCATACGGGGTCATCCCGGTCTCTGAGTGGCAGCGTCGGTTGTATTCGAGGTCCGACCACGCCAGGAACGCCTCGTTCAATTCGTCCAGCGTCGTGATGGTCGACGCTTTCAGCTCCGCCAGGAAGTTGCTGGTGATGAACCGGTTGAGCGCCTCGATCTTGCCGTGGCCTTCGGGGCGGTAAGGCGTGGTGAAGATCATGCCGTGGATGCCGAGCATGGCGACGACCTGCTTCATGTGAGTGGACCGGTAGGTCTTGCCGTTGTCGTAGTAGACCCGCCGGCAGACGCCGTACTTCTGGAGGCAGCGGCGAAAGACGAGCTCAAGAGCGGGAAGGTCGCCCTTGAAGCTGAACCGGCCGTGCAGGAGCAACCGGCTGTGGTCGTCGAGGAACGCGTACAGGTAGGCTTTACGCTTCTTTCCGGGCTGCTGCGGGTCTTGGAGATAGGGACCTTCGAGCATGTCGCTCTGCCATAGGTCGTTGGGCCGCTCAGCTTCGAATCGGTCCAGGTCGGTCGCGCTGGCGGGCCGCGGTTTCCTGGCGCTGAGCCCCGCAGCCTGCAGGGCACGATGGAGCGTACTGCGGCGAACCAGCCCCGGTTCGACCATCTTGAGCTCCTCCATGATGGTGATGAGCTTGTCCAAGGAGCGCTCGGGCACCTCACGCTTGAGCGAGCAGGCGCGCTCGATGAGCTCGTCGCTGAGAACGGTGACGCCACGCTTGTCGCGCACCTTGTCCACCAAGCCGGGCAGGCCGTCGCGCTGATACCGGCGGACCCAACGACGGATGGTCTCGCCGGAGGTGAGCTTGAGCGGCGAGCCGTCCTCGAGCCGCCAGTCGCGCTTGGCCAGGTCGTCTCGCAGCCGGGCCTTCTGACCACGCTTGGGCTCCATCGCAAGGTAGGTGCTGACGACCTGGTACCGAGCCAGAGCCGTCATCATCGTCGGGTCATCGAGCATGCCGATCCTCCATGAAGTGGTTGGAGGTCGAGCCTGGCGGCGGCTGTGAACCCCGACGACGACAAAGTCTGTGGGATGAGAAACGTCGGAAGTCTGGCCCGACGGCAGACGGTCGACTACGATCGTTCCCAGGTGCGGGAGCCTGGAAGAAGATTCACAACAGGAGCTGATTCGGGGTTGCTTGCCTCCCGCGGGCCTCGGCCAGAAGCACGGGTGGATGGACATTCAACGCGCCGGCTCCGCGTAGGAGTAAGGCGAGCGCCTGCCAGAGGCTGGTAACTGAGGCGGCGGGCTCGCGCCATGGGCGTCGGCGTAGAGAATCCGGAGGGGGCACACCCCTCGGAAACAGCTGCTCCATGGGCCGAGGCTCGCTTCTCTCAATCACTGCGCGGCGCACCGCCTGCAGTGTCGTCATCGCCAGCGGCAGCGCGCGTCGCAGCCACCTCTGAACGTGCGTCGGCAACCTCCCAGGCCGGCAACGCTGACAGGCTCGTCGTAGCGGCAGATACCTGCATCGGCGTCCAGCCAGACCCAAAGCTTGAGGGCCACAGCGAAGGCGCTGAAGTGCACCGAGGCGAGGTCGTCCGGCGGGCGGCTGTGCACCGTACGCGGCCCCTCAGCATCGAAGGTTCGCCGCCATCGACGCTTCCACAGCCGGGCATGGCCAAGTCTGCGCGGCATGTATCCGTGCGCATGCCACCCTGGCGCTGGTCGCTTGCCGTCGTACTGAAGGCTGCCATCAGGCCGCTCGCGGTACAGACCCGCTCCGACCATCAACCCGTCATGGATCAGGTCGGCAAGCTCCTTGGCCCTGTACGTCCCAGCCACGCTTCCCGGGATCGCCGCGTTCTGACGGGGACGCCAATTTTGGACCGGGTTGCCATTCCCCGTGCTGGGAACGCGGGATCAGACACAACCTCTTCGCCGGCTCCAATGCTGGGGCGGAACGGTCTGCGCACATCTACTCGCTGCTCCGAACCTGCGCGCTCAACGGCGTCGAGCCCTTCGGCTACCTCCGCGAGGTGCTCATGCGCTTGGCCGACGGCTGGCCTCAGCGCCGTATCGACGAGCTGCTCCCGGCGGCCTTCGCCAAGTAGACCGGCGAGCAGTCGAAGTCCGATGTTGGCTTGAGTGGCATTCACGCTGCCAGTGTCGCGCGAGCCACGTCTCGCTGCGACATGGTTTCACCGGCGGGATACCCTGCAGCTGTCGTCCAGGCGGCGTCTCGAATCGAACCGTCGCCAGTGCCTGGTCAGCAAGCTCCTGTCGGAACGGCTGCACAGCTCGCTCGACCGTGCGAAGCGTCACATCGATGTTGTGAACGCGTTTGAGGGGGAGGCCCGAGCCCGGCAACTCCTCGACTCTCAGTTCAATAGAAGAAGCCGCCTCTGAGGTAGAATTCGAAGTTCTCTTCCGCCCCAGCGAAGGATAACGAGATAGCGTTGGTCCGCGCCAGCGGAGCGAACCAAACCCCACCCCCACCGCTAGGATGCCACTTCTCTGAGCGGTCGCCGGTAACAAAGACGCGACCCACATCGGCAAAGGCGAGGAGACCGAACTGGAATGGAACAATGAGGTTGAAGTCTGCCAGGTACAGCTTCAGATCAAGGTTGCCAAACACGGCCGCCTTGCCTGCATATCGCTGAGGCTGCAGGCCTCGGGACGCGCCACCAACACTTGGGCCGCCCCCGCCGCCGATGAAGGCTAGCGCGAAGAACGGTGTCTTTCCGAATGTATACTGGCCTCCGACTCGGGCTGCGAAGCTAAACCTACCGTCCGAAGTGGCCAGGTGACCACTGAGTGAACCGAAAACGCTCCCCCACACTTGGTCGACGTCCCAAACCGGCGGACTGACCTTCGCGAAGAGTTCGAATAAGATTCCGCTAGTCGGGTAGCCTGCCGCCGGGTTCGCGTGGCCCATGGGCAGGCGCAATACCTCGCCGTCATCAAACAGCGACGCACGTGTGTCGGCGACCACTGAAAGGCTGACGCCGACATGGCCAAAGCTTTCTGAACCGTAGGGTTTCAGCACATTGATGAGCCCACTGCCGTCAAACACGGAAGAAAGTGTTGCGTTCGCGTCGATGGAAACCCGCAGCTGGTGATCCATAAGATTGAAGGTATATCCAGGCCGAACCTCAATCAGCTGATGCCGTACCCGGTAGTAGCTTGAGTCGGCCTCCCCCGAAGTCTCGTTGCCCACGCCGTAAAACCGGGTGAGGGTGATTCCGGAATAGCTCGCCAAGAGGTGCCCAACGTGCTCCGAGTTTTGGGGACGAAACTGACCACGGTAACGGACGATGGGTAGCAGAGCACCGGTGGAGAAGGCTGCGGAGACATTGTGCTTGCGACTCCATGGATGCTTGCGGAAGCCGTACTCCTTGATGCTGAGCGCCGCTCCGATGACCAGGCCCTTATCTCGTCCTATCGACACAAGCGGGTAGGGAAGGAATGAGCGACCCCAGTCTCGGGGTGGCACTCCATCAACATCTACGAAACCTGAACTGGAAGCGGGTGGGGTGTAGGGCTCAGTGATAACCCTGGTCCCACTGTCGGACGAGACGAGCGTCACTTGGTGCTGATCGTAGAGCTCAACGCAGCCCGTCTCGTCGTGGAGACGCTTAGGGGGACCTTTGCCGGCGATGACGCGGAGCGTGATGGCGCCTGCATCGCTTCCCTTAACGAAGACCTGGTCAGCGCCACCACGCAGGTACAGTCGCACCTCATCGGTGTCATCGGGGTCGAAACGGCGTGTGAACAACGGCGGGCTGCTTGCCGGCGCTGTGGGGGCACGCACCTGCACGCTCATTTTGTTGTCCGCCGTCCACTCCACCAAGACGTCCTCGGCGGCGTCGGTACCTTGGATGTCGACAGATGAGGCTAGGTGTTCGTAGAATTTGCGGGCAGCGTCGAGAAGTTTGTTGCGGCGTCCCCGAAGGTCGCGTGTGAGCCTTTTCCCATCAAGCTTCACGTACTCCGGCGGCAGGGAACCCACCGCGGCGTCAATGACTCGATTGGAGACACGCTTCTTGATGTCCTTCGCGATCGCTTTCCAGGCGGGCCAAGAGAGTCCGGGGAGTAGCCATCGATCCTGCTCCCAGCCATGCACCGTCAGACCATGAATGGAGGGGTAGTCTTCACCATAGCACTGAAGAATAGGCAGAAGGATGGCACCAACACGTTGAACAAATCCATCGTATCGGACAAAGGCCTGATCTCGGTCTTCCGGTATGGGCTGCCATTTTGGGTTCCCGGGAAGTTTCGCCCAGCGCCACTGCTTACGGTGCCGGTCGAAGTCACCGACCATTAGGTCGAACAGGCGGGCACGGAGGAAGGCTTCCCGGTCGACCTGGTCGACATGACCTGCACGCAGTCGTCGATACAGCTCCTCATGGCTAATGATCTCTGTGGCACCATGAAAACCGACGTATCTGTCGGTCTTTGAACCAGGGTAGGCGTAGAAGCTACCCACCATGCCGGCGAACTCTTTGCGGTATTTGCCCAGGGATGGATCGTCTGGCATCACCATCAGCCGCTCGCGGATGGTCAGAAGTCCGGCAGCCTGTGACAGTACCGACGTGACAACAGGCCCCCCGGGATGTTGAGCGGCGGTCTGATCCCGCACGAATTCGCTGAGAGCTGTTTTGCGCAGTGCGGGAGGCAGCACCGCGGAGGGATCTTTGTCGGTGCCACGAAAGGTGAACTTGCGTCCGTCGGCGCTCTGAAATGCTAAGACAGCGGTCTGAAGTCCGCCAAAACGAGCTACTGGTCTCAGACCTCCGCCAGTGCGCAAGTCGACCAGAGGCAAGTTGACCTTGGCGCCCCAGAGGTCGCGGTACCCACCGCCGAAGCCGAATCGAAATGCGCGACTGGCCTGATAACGCTCGCTGGCCGCAACTCGAACCGTTGTCGGCTCGCCCGCCCAGGCGGCCCAAGGAGCAACAGTAGAAGCACAGCAGAATAGCGCCACACCAAGGTTTGCTTTGACCAGGGGAGACATGACCGAACGCTAGCAGGCTCCTCGGGTGGTGGCCACTTGCATCACGAACGGAGCTCTGCACCCGCTTGAGGTGACCTGATCCAGTATGCGAGGACCGACCGGAAAGGGCTTCGAGACTGGGTTCATTAGCAGTGCTCTAGCAATGCCTAGAGGTGCAGTCTTGCTCTTTGCGCCGAGGTAATCGCTGAGTCGCCCTCCCCGTGGGATTACTGCTCGGAGCTGAGAGCCCCAGCATCGTAAGTATGATCCGGTTTGAATGGACTCTGTCTTCGTTCTTGCGAGAGCAGGCCTTTTTGTCTGCCGAGGTTTGGTCTGTAGTGGCGTTCATGGGAGGTCCTACATTGATGGTCGCATGGCAATAAGTGGCTTATGAGCGCAGCAGAGCCCTGTTTTGCGCGCAGGGTCCAACAACAACCGTTGCACGGAGCCCGAACACAGCTGGGCCCGTTGCTACACCAACATACTCTTTGCAGTATCTACAGCGTTTGCGGGATGAAAGTCCTGATTGCTGTACTTGGAGATGGTGATGCCGCGCTGGACAGCAGGTCGGGAACCAACCCGCTCAAGCCACTGCTGAAGATGGTCCAACCCCTCAACATCAACTCCAGACCACTCGTGAATCCTTGCCCAGGACCAGTTCGCGATGTCGGCGATGCTGTAGGCGTCAGCCAGGTAGTCCCCTGTTTCACTGAGCCGTCGGTCCAATACTTCAAATAGCCTTCTGCCCTCACGCTGATAGCGCTCTATCGCCCAGGGCATCTTCGTTGGCGCGTACCTCGAGAAAACGTTGGCCTGTCCCATCATAGGTCCAAGTCCCCCCATCTGGAACATCAGCCATTGAATCACGCGTGATCTCTCCCTTCCCATCCTTGGTAGAAGTGGAGATTCGGCCAAGTCTGCCAAGTAAATCATCAGAGCGCCTGACTCGAAAACAGCGAAGTCATCGTTGTCGTGGTCAACAAGGGCGGGGATCCGACCGTTCGGGTTAATCGAGAGGTACCAATCCTCCTTCTGCTCCTTGCTCGCCAGATTCAGCGGCCGAAGCTTGTACTGCAATCCGAGCTCCTCAAGTGTGATGACGGCCTTCCATCCATTGGGTGTGTTGGCGCTATAAAGAGTGAACATGATGGCCTCTCGCTGAGGGTTGTTTGGAGCTGCTTGTCGTAGCAGCGATGAGAGCACCGTAATCAGCTTTGACCGATCAGTCAACACTCGATTTTGGATGGCGGGTCCGACGCCCAAGGAACTTCATTGCTGCACGTGGTCAGGTCGGCCCGGTTGCACTACGTCGGAAGCGCTCGCACCAAGGCTTTGAGCGAGCGCAGCAACACCTGCTCGTCGAGGTCCGGCTGGATTCGTCGTGGACCGTTGCTCAGCACCTTGTCAGTGCTGAGCGACCTAAGCGCAGGCCATGAGCACCTGAGCCTGGTTGGCCATCTGCCGCAGCAGGATCGAGCCTTGGGATGCGCCGCGCGCCATGACACGGATACCGATGAAGATGGCGAGCAGGCCCGAAGCGGCTTCGCTGGCATCGACGTGCTTTGGGATCTCGCCACGCACCTTTCCGTGAGTGATGAGCTTCTCAAAAAAGCTCCGAAAGTCCTCAAGGCCGGCGGAGACGAGGTGCTTCACCTCATCGCTATGGCCTTGTAGCTCAAGGGCCGTGTTGACGAGAAAGCACCCCCGCCGATTGAGATCTGCCTCAGACTGCTCAACGACGGCGTTGAACAAGGTCTGAATGGACTTCACCGGGGTTCCCTGGGCCTCGAGCGAGGTGAGCATGGCCTGTCGCTGCTCGGTGTCGTACTTGAGCAGCGCCTTGACGAACAGCGTCTGCTTGTCGCCCACGGCGTTGTAGAGGCTTTGTCGCTTAACACCAGTGGCTGCGACGAGGTCAGAGATGGAAGCGCCCTGGTAGCCCTTCTCCCAGAAGACCTCCATCGCGCGCTCCACGGCGGTATCTACTTCAAAACTCTTCTTCCAGGGCACGAGGCATCTCCTGTCTTTGGAACCGCTACCGTTGAATGGGAAGTCTAATTCCGATCGAACTTCCCGGCAACAGGTGTTGACTGATAGGTCACCTCCTTCAAGAAAGGTTACAGCTCTAACCTTTTGACTTTTAAGACACAACGCTCACTCAGGCGCTCTCGCCCGAGCGATGTTTGTGATAAAGTCTTGACTGGTCGTTCAATAGTGTGAATGCTTGGGTCGTGGCCCAACGGACCACGCCAATCACACACGGCAACACGCCCCGGAGAATTCACGATGACGACCTTCACCATTCACAACGCCGACACCGCCCCGGAAGCCAAGCGCCAGCTCACGGGCGTTCAGAAGGGCTTCGGCTTCATCCCCAACCTGCTCGCAGTTATGGCCGAAGCGCCAGCGTTGCTCGATGGGTACCTGGCCCTGTCCGGGACCTTCGACAAGACGAGCCTGTCGCCGACGGAACGCCAGATCATCCTGATGGTGAACAACCGTCTCAACGGTTGCACGTACTGCATGGCGGCTCACACGACGATTTCGCAGATGCAGGGTGTTCGCGCCGACGTCATCGATGCGCTCCGCAACGGAACTCCGATTGCTGATGCGAAGCTCGAAGCGCTTCGCGTGTTCGCGACTCGTATCAACGAGAGCCGCGGTTGGCCGGAGCAGTCGGACATCGATGCGCTGTTCGCGGCTGGCTACACCAAGCGCACGGTTCTCGAGGTGGTTCTGGGAACCGCCCTCAAGGTCCTGTCGAACTACACCAACCACATTGCTTCCACGCCCGTGGATGCCGCCTTTTCGGCCAACGCGTGGACCCCTGGCGTCCAGCAGGCTGCGTAGCGACCTGATTCCTTAACGAAAACAATCACATCACCAGCATCCCTTTTTAGTACACACACGGAGAACACACATGAAGTCCATCGTAGCAATCGCCGGTCTTTCCATCGTCGCAGCCGCTGCTTGCAGCACGGCCACCGCGGGCGAACCCCAAGAAGAGGTCACGCAGCAGCAACAGCAGCACAAGGTACCGCCAATGGAGGTCTCACCGGAGACGCCCTACACCCACAAGTTTGTGGACATTCTTGGGTCGCAGATGGCCTACGTCGACAAGGGAGCGGGAGATCCGATTCTGTTCCTGCACGGTCAGCCGACCTCATCGTACCTGTGGCGCAACATCATGCCCGCCCTGGAGGGTCAGGGTCGAGTCATCGCGCCTGACAACATTGGTTTCGGCAAGTCGGACCAGCCGGACTTGGACTACACGTTCGGTGACCACTACCGCTACATCGAAGCCTTCATCGAACAGCTCGACCTCAAGAATATCACTCTCGTGGTCCACGATTGGGGCTCTGGCCTTGGTCTGCACTACGCCCGTCTTCACCCGGACAACATCAAGGGCATCGTGACCATGGAGTCCATCATTGGCCCTCTGATTCCGGCTGAGAGCTACGACTCGATGCCCAAGGAGCTCGGTGACTTCTTCCGAACAGTCCGAGACCCAGACAACGGCAAACGTCTGCTCATTGACGAGAACTTCTTCATCGAAGGCGCGCTCCCCGGTTTCATCTCTCGGCCGCTGGATAAGGAAGCACATGATGTCTATCGCCAGCCGTTCCTGACGAAGGAGTCGCGCAAGCAGGTCAACCAGTGGCCCAACGAGATGCCCATCGGCCAGGTCCCGCAGGAAACGCACGACATCGTCACCGCCTACAACGCGTGGCTGGCTGAAACGGACATCCCCTGGCTCTTCCTCTACGCCTCCCCCGGTGCTCTCAACCCGCCTGACGTCGCCGACTACTGGAAGGCCAAGGCGAAGAACATCGAGACGGTCTACATCGGAGCTGGACTGCACTACGTCCAGGAGGATCAGCCCTACGCCATCGGGCGAGCCATCTCCGATTGGTATCGGCGCCTCGCTAAGTAGGCCCACATGGGGCGTCGAGCTCGGCTCGGCGCCCCTCTTGCA
>JGI12316J15309_10002826_pt1 | contig 68565 bp, 67 predicted proteins | sample MarCyaLeptolynsp_FD_15309 | JGI IMG/M metagenome (IMG submission 15309)
TGACCGGTGATTTGCCGAGCGGATGAGCCGCCTTGAGCTCCGGCGGGGCCCGGCCCATTTCGTTTCGATCATAGAATTCGAGCGCATACTCGGCGCCGAGTTCCTCAAGCAGCCAGACCGTAAAGATGGAGCGCCCGACGCGCAGGTGGTGAAGTTTCAGCATATCAGAGGTCCCTTATCAGTCCGGCATCAGGCGATAACCGATACCGCGCACGGTCTGGATGTGAATGGGGTTCCTCGGGTCAGGTTCGATTTTCTTGCGCAGCCGCGTGACCTGCACATCAATGCTGCGTTCTGTGCCATTCGAAGCCTGCGCCGCAAGATCCTCGCGTGAGATCGGTTCGCCGGGCTTGCGCGCCAGCAGGCTCAGCAATTGCAGCTCGCTATCGGTCAGGCGAATGTGCCCGTCGGGCCCGTGCAACAGGCCCTTTGCCGGTTCGAAGACCAGGCCGGACATTTCGATCTCTTCCGGCGGTGGTGGGACATGGCTGCGCTTGAGGATGGCAGCGGCCCGCAGCGCCAGTTCTTCCGGCTCGAACGGCTTGGGCAGATAATCATCCGCGCCGAGGCGGAGGCCTTCAATCCTGTCATTGGCCTGGCCCCGCGCTGTGAGCAGCATGACCGGGGTGTCATTACCTTCATCGCGCAGCGCCTTGAGCAGGCTGAGCCCATCCTCGCCCGGCATCATGATGTCGAACACGGCGAGATCGAAACTGAACGTCTGGAACAGTTTGCGCGCCGCCGCGGCGTCTGCAGCAGTCGTGACGCTGTGACCTTCGCGCGAGAGATACTGCTTCAGCAGCGTTCGGATGCGATCATCATCATCGACAATCAGGAGGTGCGTTTCAGCGCTCATATCAGCGCCTCTAACACAGCCCGCACGCCGCTGACAGCACCTGATCCGGCGGCGCGATAGGCGTTGCGCAAACTGTCGCGCATGGTCAGGGTTGCCGGGTCGGTGACGCGTTTGCCTTCATGGCTCAGAAACAGGCATCTTGTGCGCCGGTCACCCTGTTTGCTCTGACGACGTTCGATAAAGCCGCGCTGGTCGAGATCGCCGAGGATACGCGCCAGTGTCGGTGTGGTCGTGTGCAATTGCTCGCGCAGCGCTGTCACAGTCTGGCCTGGCTGAAAGCGAACGGTGATCAGAACACGCGCGGCGAGCTGTGGCAGGTCAAAATCGCGCGAGATTTCACTTGCGGCCTTCATCAAGGCGCGTTCTCCGGCTAGAAGCAGCGCTATTCCGTAATCCAACTCCTCATCGCGGAGAAACAGTCTCGGATCGAAGCCAGGGGCATTTGCCCGTATTTGGTTGACATTCACCATGGTGATCTGAGAATGCCCGTGAATTGAGTAAAAGTGCAAGACAGGAAACAGCCAATGGCAGACCAAGCCTATGATGATCGGGACGGCTATATCTGGATGGACGGCGCGTTCGTCCCGTGGCGGGACACGAAAGTTCATGTGCTCACGCATGCCATGCACTATGCCTCCTGCGTGTTTGAAGGCGAGCGCGCCTATGGCGGGGTCATCTATGCCTCGCGCCGCCATTCTGAGCGGTTGGCCAATTCGGCCAAGATCATGGGATTTGAACTTCCGGTCTCGGTCGATGAGCTGGAGAAGATCAAGGAAGAGACGCTGGCCAAGTCCGGTCTAGAGAATGCCTATGTCCGGGCCTTTGCCTGGCGCGGCAGCGAGATGATGGGCGTCTCGGCGCAGAACAATTCGATCCATCTCGCCGTCGCCGTCTGGGCCTGGGGCGACTATTTCGCCGACAAGATGAAAGGCATCCGGATGACGCACGCGATTTATCGCCGTCCGGATCCGCTGACGGCGCCCTGTCATGCCAAGGCGGCGGGGCTCTACATGATCTGTACCCTGTCCAAGCACGCGGCCGAGAATGATGGCTATGCCGACGCCCTGATGCTCGACTATCGCGGGCAGGTGGCTGAGGCGACGGGGGCGAACATTTTCTTCATGCGCGACGGCGCCCTGCACACGCCGACGCCGGACTGTTTCCTCAACGGGATTACGCGTCAGACCGCGATCAAGCTGGCCAAGGCGCGCCAGATCGAAGTCATCGAGCGGGCGATCATGCCGGATGAGCTTGGCACTTTTGACGAGTGTTTCATCACCGGCTCAGCGGCTGAAATCACGCCCGTGGCCGAGATTGGCGAATTCCGATACACACCGGGGAACACGTCTGAGGCACTGGTCAATGATTATGCCGATCTGGTGTATCGCCGAATTGCAATGCCTGCCTAAATAATGCCGCATAATTCTTCAATTAGAGGCGCCGATGTTGGGACAAGCGATTCTTGTATCTCTGGCCATGAGCTTGACGAGCGCCTCTGACGCGCCCGAACTCCACACCCGCGGGTGGCTGGAGCATGCGCGCGTGATGCCAAACGGCCTGCTGATGCGCGCCAAACTGGACAGCGGCGCCAAGACGACGTCGATCCACGCGGAAATCCTCCCGCCGGAATTTGCCGTCAATACGTCACCGGACATGGAAATGGCTGACCTGATCAGTGATGCCGAACTCGATGACGAGGATATGGGCGGCGGCGAAGCGCCAGACGATCCGCCCGGCGCCGAAATCGCACCGATCTTCGACACGTCGATGGAAGATCCGATGCCGGAAATGATCACCTTCAAACTGACCAGCCGCCGCGGCCGGGAAGTGATCTTTACCGAGCCGGTCGTGCGCTGGGTTTCGATCCGTCGCCGGGGCGGCGGAACGATTGTCCGCCCGGTGGTCAACATGGACCTGTGCATTGGCGGCATCCGCGTCAATGGCGAGGTCAATCTCGCCGACCGGTCGGGGTTCAACTATCCACTTCTGGTCGGCCGCAACATGCTGAGCGAAGCCAATATTGCCATCGATTCGCGCAAGATCTTCGCCGCGCGCAAGGCCTGCCCGCCTATCCGGCTGAAGACGGATCCGCCGGAATAGCCGGAACAGACAATCACTGACATTCGCTCACGGCGCGCGTCCTGGCTCAATCACGGATCTGCGAAATCCGACAGTATCGCTTTGCGACGCGCTGTGCACTGCTCTGAGACTGAACCTCAGGGCTTTGCAAAGCTCGCGATCAGCGAAGGGATCTGACCATGAAAGCTCTCAATCTGGCGGTGCTGACGGCGCTGGCTGGCCTCACCTGCATCGCGCCAGCCGCCGCCGACAAGACCTGCTACAATGTCTCCGCCATGCGCTATCAGAACAATGGCGCCTACACGGTCGAGACATTCTACATCATGTACAAGGATGAGGACGGCGACAAACAGAGCAAGCGCGGCATCAAGGAATCGACCTACCCGTCCGAAACCAAGATCGTTTATCTCAGCGAAGATTTTAACTTTCCCAGCGGCGCCGAGGTCTGGGGCAAGGTTGCCATCGAGTCGGGGGAGACGGAAGGCTGCCGCAAGGATGGCACCAAGTTCTATTACAACAAGAAGGGTGGCACGGTGAGCTACAAGACCGGCGGTACGACCTACAATAATAATCGCTGCGAGCTCAAGAACCGCCCCTCAGACGATCACATCATCGACTGTCCATGAGCGCTGGGGTCAAAGCTATTGGGGAAAAATGGCGCTTCGGGGAGGCATATCGAACCCGACACATATGTGAACATACCGCTCAAAAATTCCTCAAAAGACAGTTGGGTGTAGTTCTCTGATCTCATGGCTGAACATAGCGATTCATGAGTTCACAGCTTGATTCGGGGGCTAAAAGGTGGTCTAGAAAACCGTGGGGTCGGCGGGAGAAAAGGTGGGCTATGCTGTACAACGCCCTCAATTCCATGAAGGCAAAAAACCTGGACGCCGGAAAATACTCCGATGGTCAAGGTCTATGGCTCATTAAGAGAAATAAGGTGCACGGAAAATGGATTCTGAGATTCGTGATCCGAGGCCGAAGAAGAGAAATGGGATTGGGGCGCTGGCCGGACGTTTCGATGGCCGAAGCCAGGGAGCGCGCATCCGACGCTCGTCGCTCAGTGAGGGATGGTGTGGATCCAATCGATGAACGCCGTACCCAAAGGCTCGCTCCAGTCCAAAGCACCGTAAGCGAAGTGACCACAGCTTGCTTTGAAGCCAAAAAGGGGCAGCTGAAAGGTCCGCGTAATGCGGATCAATGGCTATCGCCCTTAAGGGTGCATGTCTTGCCGAAACTTGGATCTTTGTCCGTTCAAATGCTAGACCAACATGTGGCGAAGTCGGTCCTCGAACCTTTGTGGCACGCTCAGCCTGCGGTCGCAAAAAAGGTCTCTGGTCGGCTTAATATCATTCTGCAGTATGCTGCTGCCCTAGGGCTTGATGTTGATTTGCAGGCGGTTTCCAAGGCCAAAGCACTGCTTGGGAAGCAAAATTATTCTCCGAAGCACATCCCGTCTCTGCCATATCCAGAGGTTCCCGAGTTCTATCGCAAGCTATGCGCAAATCATTCTTCTACCTCCCTGGCGTTGCGCCTTTTGATATTGACTGCCACGCGGACGAGTGAGGTCAGGCAGGCGACATTCAAGGAGTTTTCGGCTGACACTTGGATTATTCCAGCAGAGCGAACGAAAGCGAACAGGGAGCATCGAGTGCCGCTAACGCGCGAAGCGCTTTCTGTTGTCGAGCTCGCTGGAAAAGATAATTATCGCGAGTGGTTGTTTCCCACACAAACAGGCAAGGCGCTTTCGAATATGGCAATGGCAATGTTCATGAGGAAGCGTAATTATGATGCCCGCCCTCACGGCTTTCGATCCAGTTTTCGGACTTGGGCCGAAGTAGAGACGAGTGCGGACTGGGAAACCAAAGAATCGGCCTTGGGGCATTCTGTGGGCAGCGCCGTTGAGCGAGCCTACCAGAGGTCTGACCGATTGCAAAAGCGCCGCGAATTGCTGCGGCAATGGTCTGACTACCTCATCAAGTGAAGAAAGCTACAGTCAGAGCGCAAATCTCTTCGAAAGGTGAGGCTATCCTGTAAAGACGGACATCCATCGCTTGATCGTCTCGATTGCAGCAACGATGATCGAGATCAAAGCAGGAAGAAACAGTAGTGCCAGGCCAACCAGCGAAAACCCAGTTGCCCATCCACGGCTTTTTTCGCGGGAATAGCTATCGAGCCGACGACGGGTTGTTTCCACTTCTAACCAGTTCGCTCTCCATTCAGAAGTGTCCACTTTATGCTGATGTTCAAACACGAGGGCACCAATTTGGGCGCTTAGATCAGGGGACCATCCTTCCCCAAGCTTTTCGAAGGACGCCGATGAAGATCTGAGCTCTCCTAGAGCTAATTCGATATCTTGCGAGAAAGCCTTCTTCGCTGCATCAACTGTTTCCGGATTGGGTGCGGTGGTCTTTAGAATCAGGTTCTCCAATGCCTGTGTTCCTTCAAGCTGCACCAGCCTCGCTGTTTTTATCGCGTCGAGCTGTGCTACCTCTTTCGAATTATGGTTCTTGATTGTCTCGAGACTATCCCCGAGTAGGCGAACCGCCTCCTTAAAACGCTCCACGCTTTGAAGACTCTCTATCCTTTTCGTTAGCAGCAGCGGATCAGTTTCATTGGTAAGCGTGGGCGGTTTTTGAGATAAGATAATAACCTGACCGATAAGGAAAAATAGCGCGCCGAAGTACATCATCTCCACGCGCCACAAGCTGTCGCTTGATATCCACCGCAAAGGCGACAGTACATCGGATGAAATGATTAGAGCGGCGATGGGCAGCGCAATATACGCTCGAGCGGCAAATGAATTTTGCCAACCTATCAGTTCGAGCCAATTTCGTTTTCGAGTACTGTGCGCAAACAGTTGTTTCGAGTTGTGCAGCAGTTCCTTGGCGTATTTGACCAACGGTTGATTGCATTCGGTAGGTGTACTCTTGCCGGGGTCGCTCATGGTTTTAGTCGATCACAACTGTGCCATCACCTGTTATCGTCCGCCGCATCAATTCGAGGATATCTATCAGCGTCGAGTACTTCCATGTGAACCCATAGCCGCCCGCCAGGTCCGGCGCTCTACGATTCGCAATTCGGAGGTCGCTAATTGCGTCCAACACCGCCTCCGCCCAATCAGCGTTCACTCCAATACCGCCGATCACCCCAACGATGCGCGCGGTGAAAGAAGAAATGTCGCCGCGACGCATACCGGTAGCTTGACCGGTTGTGACGGCATTTATTCCATTCGTACGTACTGTATCGCCTAGAACATCCGCGAGATCAGACACTCCGCAAAACCGGAAACATCGATCCAAGTCTGGATCATAAACAGCAATACACTTGTCACCGTCGCAATCGATTCGGCAGGACGGATAGTCTTCTGCGATGCATGTGGTCATTTTTGTTCTCCTAGGCCCCACAATTTTGTCATTCGATGCTAAGCCCGTCGACTATCGCATCTATGATGGCGGAATTGTATTCTTGGTTGGTGTGCACGCTCCCAAACCAACGGAAGATCGGAGGAAGTCCCCAGGCGGGGCTCTTTACGGACACGTTGATCAGTCTGTCAGCTAACCCGGACTCAATTAGATATGGGGCCAGCTCGTAGCCGAGCAGATCGTCTCGATCATTAAATGCGATATAGGTGGTTTCAGCGGGCTCAAACTCACTTCTTGCGGCTACGCTTTCCACCGTCTCGAGTCTAGAGTTTGAGCAAGGCACGATCGTTCGTTCTATGCCTTCCGTTGTTTCATACTCTCCTGTCTCTTGATTTAACATGGTTCGAGCAAAAGGTATCTCGATCTCATTTGGGATACAGACTGGTTCCAACGCGGATAGGTGTAGCATCGAGACTTGATTGGCGAACATAAAGACGGTCGCGTTGGAGATAATCTCGGAGGTTAGATCTCGAACATGTGCGTCGAAGGATACTTGTTGTGACGCATTTTCAGCTATCAGACTTTCCGTTGGTGGTAGTTGCCCACGATCCCAGATTGAGCGAAACAAGAAATAGCTCCCTAGGCTTTCAGTGACAAAAAACACCGGTCGGTCCTCAAAGACCTCGTCATAAGAAAGAGCCTCGGTCGTTAATTCTCCATCTGGTCCTATGATCGTCTCTGCCGATAACATAAAGTAGCGGCACGCGGGGATGTCCATTTTGGCGTATTCGGTATGTATTGCGTCTATGATTGCAATATCGGCATTTGATATTTCTTCCAGCGCGATTGTGCGCAACGCTAGACTGAGATCGTGCTTGAGAACTTCTCCGAGCGCTCCGGTCACAATCATTGCATCGGACACTCCTCGGACCATGACCCCCTCTTTGATACTCTTATTGAGCCACGTTGTTCGCGATGTGTTTGGTTTTGCGTTCGAAGGCATTTCGCAGTCGTTTTCCGGATTGTTGCGAAATGACTTAGACTCAAAACAGGCGAAATAGCGTCCCTTCACCTCGTCTCGAAAGGGCGCCCAAAGTAGCTCGTAAGCGATCAGTTCGGGCTGGCCAGATTGAGGCCAGGCAGTTCTGTTAAGTACGGCACGTTCCAAGTTTACATCGCCGGTCCAGCTCGGACCATCATAGATGCTCACATCATAACCGCGAGGGAGCTCGATTGCCGTTTGCGGGATGTCATCGGCTTGATCGGGCGTCTCGTAGCCTAGCGCCTCTGCAATATTCTTTTGGCTTGTTTTTGAGTATCCTTCTTCGCCTGTGATCATACCGTGAATAAAGACAAGGCGTATCGGCTCACGATTTGCGGCAACGATGGCGTCTTTCAGTCCCGGCACCCTTTCGAAGCCAACAGGTGATTGATCGGGGGGATAAACCTCCCTGATATCCGATGATTTGAAGCTGGTTTGATGCATACAAGCGGACAGGATCAATCCAAAAAAAGCAATCGCAAAAACCCTCATTTTAGAACCCTCCAGCTTGAAGGATCACCGTTTGGGCGATCAAGTATAGACAGTATCTAAACTTGCAATTTGGTCCAGTCCGGGTTTTATGAAATGATAACCAAGTGTTGTGGGGGACGGAATAATGAGTTTGAGAAAACTTCTTTTGGTTGGAGGTGCCATGCTGGCATTGCAAAGCTGCTCGTCTTTGTTGAAGCCATATGAAGTCGGAAAAGAAACCGGAATCTATGAATTACCGTGCAGCAGTCCGACCTGCAATCGATTAGCAGAAGCCTCGGGGCTCGCCGTTAAGCTTCAATCAAACTATATTGAAGCGGCGGGTCACGATGAAACAGTCCGGAATTTTGCGAACGCCAGTTTAACAGCAGCAGCAACTTACGCATTATTGCTGGGCGTCTCGGATGGCATTGGTCCCGCGAACGCGTCTGACCAGATCACAGCGTTGGGAGCGGCGTCGGCGGCTACGCTTGGAGTTACCTCGATTTACACTAACCCGGTGCGCCAGCAGATCTTTATACAGGGCGCCCGAGCAGTCTCATGTGCCCGCGTCGCGGCAGTGCCCTTTGAATTAGGAACAACCGATCTGGCGCGGCTCAATGCTGTTTTAGATGGAACCGGCACGCCGCCCACAACAGACTCGTTGTACGATCACATCGCGAACGTCGAAATGTTCCTCGATCTATTTGAACAGGCCGGTTTACCTGCAGACTACATTGCTAGTGTGCGGAACGAAGTTGCGGCCGCGCGCGCCGCCGTCAGTCGCGGGTTTGCGGTGCGTAGGGAAATCACCAGGACCGCGCCATCGCGACTCATGAACCATCTGCGTGCCGTTGACACCGAAGTCGCGGCGCAGCTTCAGGCCACGACGGTAGATCTCAACACTGGCTTGCAAATTAGATCCAATCTTCAGTCATCGGCGGCGGCTATCGCACCGCAGTTCGGAACGCAGAAGCAGACACCGCCAGATCCAGCGATTGCTCCTGCGTTGGCAGGCGGCATTGCGGCACTGGCTGCGGGAGGGGTCAACTATGACCGGGTGCTTAGAGAGATGCGGCATGCAACCGAATTCTTGAACACGCTCGCCAATGATATCGAACATACTGCCAAGAGCGTCGACACGACTTTCGCTGCGTGCGAGTTCGAGCCGGTTTCTCTGGCGCTTCGTTTAAACACGAACACGCTGGAAATACCGATCGGGAAATCGAAGTCATTTTTAGTTAGCGAAGGGCAACCGCCGTTTGTGGCTGAGATGGTGACGTCTGGGTCTGACATCGACGTGAAGTTCGTTCCTGCGTTCGGCAATCGAGGATCGGTCGAAGTCGGTGCCGGAGCCACGGCCGGCGATTACGAAGTCAGTGTCTACGACCGAACCAATAAGCCGGTGACACTGACCGTAACGGTAAAATAGTCCTGCGATTGTTACGGCGATTTGGCCTAGATTTGGTGAGTGTAGCAGCTTCCCTCAATCAGGTGGAAATCTGTGCTTTGTTCTTCCTGTGTGGCCTCGAACATCTTCAATGTCACCCAAGTCGCCGCGCCTGCGGCACCGGCGGCACCAAGAATGTTGACCATCGCCCAAAAGAAAAAGCCGAGGTACTGGACTTTTTTACTGTGATTCATGAGAATCTCCGTGGTTGCGATGGCCACAGCGTGCCCGTTGCAATTTCAGCTGCCAGCGGAATTCTCAACTATTATTGCAGGCTATCGAGCCTGCAATTGCAGACACTTCTGTCGCTTGCGCCTGCAATTGCAAAGTCTAAGCGACAATACCCAGGAGACTTCTGATGCTTTGTACGGAATCACAGGCAGAATCAATGTTCAAGTTCCTGCAACAACGGGAGGGGTGCACTCCCGCCAAGCTGAAAGAGCGATTGGCCGGCAACGCCGGAACCCTGCTCGACGTAATCGAGCATGATTTTTTTACCACCATTGTCTCTGAATCCGAACACGAGTTGCACGGGGCACTCATCGCTTACTGCAAAGCAGTTTGCAAACAGCTGGATCCCGTCACCGTCCAGATTGTCGACGAGCTTCTTGCGCTGGGGTTCGACGGCAAGCAAGGATACGCCGCGAATCTTACAGACCGAAGAGCAGATGTGTACAAGCAACTGCAAAATGGACCGGCTTCAATTTATGACATACCGATGCCGAAAAGTGAGAGTTCGTTTAGAGCGAACATCGAACCGAAGGCTCGCGCGAAATTTTGTTCCGTGTTTATTCGACCAAATCAGAGCGTGATCCAGGACCTCGGGATTGCGGATGCTCATTTCGCGAAGTTCATCGAACAGCCAGAACAACCGGTGGTGCCGGACGTGCGACCGACTCGTTCTGTGATAGTATTAGGTGCGGCGGTGATGGACCTGAACTTCCGTGTTCCGCAAATGCCTAAACCGTCTCAATCGGTGCAGGCTCGTCAGTTCAAAATCCACCCGGGCGGAAAGGGACTGACCCAGGCGGTGGCGTGTGCCCGCCTCGGATTGGAAACCAAACTCATTTCCATTGTTGGTGACGATCAATTTGGAAAGCAAATCATAGAGTATCTGCAAGCTGAGAACGTCAACACGTCGTTGATTAAAATCAAATCGGGCGGCGTTTCACCGGTCACGGCGGTTTTCAACGAAGATCAATCGAGGATGAATATGGCAATCGGCTGGAAGAATGAGGAACGACTTCATTTCGATGACGATTTGCTGGAGGAGCCCGCGCGAGCAAGCGCGCTCAAGGAAGCGGCTTTTCTACTTGCATCGTTTGAACTGCCTGCCAGTAGTGTCGAGAAGGCAATCTCCCTGACAAAATCGGGTGGTGGACAAACAATCATTACGCCGGCGCCGCCATACGAACAAAGCATTCTTGCGCCCGATCAACACGCAAACATCGATTATCTCGTCGCGAATATGTGGGAACTCTCGATGTTCGCTGAAGGGGCATTGGAGACTGAGCTCCGCCCGATGGCAGGTCAACTCATTCATCAGAGCAAAGTAAAAAATGTCGTCGTCACGCATCAGCAAGCCGCACATGCGTTTTCGTATGACCGGACAGAAGCCGGTCAGATCCGACAATACATACGTCAAACAGCTGATCACCACATGGTTGAAAGTCCGGGCGAACGTGATGCCTTCTGTGCAATGCTGGCGTGCAAACTGGCGCTTTCTGAACCCGATATGAAGAACCAAGCGTCAGCGATCGACTGGGCGGTGATGGCGATGAGCCGCGTGAACCAATCGCTCGCCATCCCCAACAGCATGCCGAGTCTGGGCGACATAGAGCGGCTGATGACCGAATTAGAAACCGAAACCGAGGAGAAATAATCATGAGTAAAGTTGTTCACAAAGGGATGGGCGTTCATCTGAAGGTGGCTGATTTAGCCGCTTCGCGTGAGTTTTACGAACGCATGTTCGACCTTGAGCCCGTGTTTGGGTACGGATCGAAAGAGTTTCGAGAGAGTTTGCCAGAGGCAATTCCTTCAATCCCGAATGATGGATTACCGGGAGCGCCAGAGAAATATAACGGGCTTGTTTACGAACCCACGAGTGAGTGTCCATTCGAAATCGCGGAAGGGCATATCGCGGTGCCCGATCAAGCCGTCTACGACACGCCTGTTCAAAGCCCGAAAATCTCGGCCATGGTGCGAGTGGAGTCTCTGGTGCCATTGATTGTCGATAAAGAGATCCGCCCGTCATTTCCGGTCCGCCATTATTATTGGGGCACCATTGAAATGGCGATTAAAGATCCCGACGGTTTTGTCTTGGTCTTCATCGCGCCATTTTCAGAAGAGGAATTGGCGGAGCTACAAAAAGTTGTGTCTATCGAACAGGTTTAACAAATGCTGGATCTCCCCAAATACTCTGGCTGCGTTGTGCACTCATTATCGACGGCACTGCTCGGAGATTGCATGTCAGTCGTACCAGAGTATTGGCCCGATGGTTACGGGTTCATACTGACAAAGGAGCCCGTTTCCGATATCCCCCTGATCCGGATTCACTCGAGGTGCGCATATGGCGATATATTTGGATCCGATCACTGCGACTGCAAAAACCAGCTTGTAGAAAGCGCCGCTCAGATCCGCGAGACCGGAGGATTCTTGTTCTATCTTGAGCAAGAAGGCCGAGGCGCTGGCTTGCTTGCAAAGGCCAGAGCATATCGCGGGTACCAACTCGATGGCGTGGACACGTTCACGCATTACCGCGAAGTTCAAAACATCGAGGAGGACGTGAGAGGCTACGAGCCGGTCGCGGATTTTTTAGTTCGGAGTTCTATAACCACTGTAAAAGTCATGACCAACAATCCAGAAAAAATCGCGTGTTTACAGGAGGCTGGAATTCAGACGAAACGAGTTTCTCTAAAAGTCGATCACCATCCGTTGGCTTCGCACTATATGGGCGCAAAACGGTCTCGAGGACACAAACTATGATTCGAGTAGGTGTTGTCGGGCAGGTCGTGATCGATCGCATCATTGCGACTGTGGGGCATTCAGAGACGATGGTCAGTTCAACGACTCCGATGTTCACGGAGTTTGGTGGCAAGGCGTTCAACATTGCTGCCGCGTTTGAGAAGATCGGTTTTGAAACCATGCTCATCAGCGCCATCGGTAACGACGATGAAAGCCAAAAGGTCAGAGCAGCGATCACCGAAGCCGGAATAAACGACGAATTGTTATTAAGTGCCAGCACGGCGGACGCGAGACGAGTTATCAACACCCCTTCCGCGTACCTGACCGAAGGTCGGTTTGGAGAGCGGAAAGTACACATCAAGACCGACGAACGGCTGCATACGAGTTATGTGCGTGCGTGCAAACGCGCCAAGAAATGGGCCAAAGATTTTGATGTGTTGGTTTTCACACTTGAGTTCGACGACATATTGCTTAGCGCTGTTTCAGATCTCATCCGGGAGGTCAAAGCCTCAAACCCAAATGCGCTAATCGTTGGCAATCCTGCTCCCAGACGCACCGCGACCGAAAACCCACACCCACACGTGGCAGAGCTTCTGCATTTGGCAGACGGACTCACGCCCAATAGGTATGAAGCAACGAGTTTGCTGGCGGCTCCGGATTGGAAACCAGACGAACTGAAACGTGACGACTATGTGACTCACGCCAAAAGGCTAGCACAAATCTATGGCGTTGATTGGTGTGTCGTAACGCTTGGAAAACATGGTTGGGCTTGGTGGCATTCGAAATTTCAGGGTGGCTCCAGCCAAATTCGGCCTGCAAAACTAAAGAATAAGGTTGGCGCGAGTGACGTGTTTACGGCGGTGTTGTGCGCCGCTTTGTACCTCGGTGATCACATTACTGTCGCCAGTACCATAGCTGCTACAAGCGCTCGACTCGCCGTATCTCGATCAGGGGGTGTGGAACGATTTCCAAACGGTCGTGAAATCATGGGAGCATTGCGGAGAATGCACAATACCAGCAACTCCATTGCAAATTCGAGGTTCTGTGATTGGATATCAAGATGAGGCGATCGGTAATCTTCGATTTTGATGATACGATTATTCGAAGCCGAACCAATCGGGCGCAAGCGCTGATACATGCGATCAAAGGATTTGGGGGTCAGGCCAATGGCCAACCGCTCGACCAAGTTTGGGGCAAACCATTCAGAGACATGGTTACAGCCATTAGTCCTGATTTGTCGCAGAAAATGGATGAGTTCATCGCTTATTATGCAAATGAACTGACCAAAAATCCTCCGATTGCAACCCCGGGAACACTGGTGGCAATACCGAAACTGAGTGAGATCGCTCACCTGTTTATTCACACGTCCAGCCATTCGTTATTGGCTAGAACAGACTTGGAAACGCTCGGAATCTTGCGTTACTTTACAATGGTTTGTGGATCCGATTTGTATCATGCCGCGAAGCCTGCTCGATCCACACTGCGCCCAATAGAACTCCTTTTAAAGCAGTTCGGGGGAGATCTGAGGAGTTCAATCTACGTAGGCGATTCCTTGATCGATCAGAAAATGGCGACTGCGGCCGAATTGCAATTTATCCACGTGCAGTTCGCGGATTCTGATGAGCCCGCTTCGTCCGTTATCGATTTGGATGCAGATCATACGATTTCAAATATGGTCGAAATTGAGCAGTTGGTACGCCAGCTCGATGCGCCATAAAAAAACAATTGATCGCCTTGTCCGATCCGCCAAAATCTCGGATTGGCATATGTTCAGTTTCTTATGATCAAACGCAATGCGATCACTGTTTTCACAAACCACGGTTCAGCGGGTGATTTTGCACCTGGTCTCGAAGGTGCTCGATAGACGCTGACAAATAGATCGTGGTCGCCTTAATGTCGTAATGGCCCATCATTCTCGACAGGCTGTAGATATCGCACCCGCCTTCGAGCATCAGCGTGGCGAATGTGTGCCGAAGCTGATGGATGTGAAACCGTATCCCGCTGCTTTGTCTGAGCTTGCGCACTAGTTTCTCTAATCCACTGGCCGTGAACGGGCCGTCCAGGGTAAATGAGGTGAAAAACGCGGGGCATTTCTTGTTTAGGCGTCGCCGTTCTTCGAGATAGATCAGCAACGTCCGAGATAACTCCAGCGTAATCGGCAACAGCCGATCCTTGGCGTTCTTTCCCTGTCGGACCGTGATCTTGAGGTTCTCAAGATCGACGTCAGCCAGGCGCAGGTTCAGCAATTCTGACCGCCGCAAGCCCGTCAGAATGAGGGTCTGGAAGATTGCGTAATTGCGGCGGCGTAAGAAGGGGTGCAGATACGGATCGTTGTCTATGATCTCTAGCAAGGCCAAGGCTTCCTGCTTGCTCAAGTTCTTGGGTAGCTGTTTTGGTAGTTTCGGCAGATCGATCAGTGTGAGTGGGTCATTGGCGAGATATCCCTGGCGTCGACACCATTTGAAGAACGCCGATAACGTCATGTAGTAATTGTGGAATGTGCTTGGCTTCCACAGGCGTTCGGTACGCCCGCGCATAAAGAACAACCGGACGCTCTCTGGTGTGACTTCGTGTAAGAAAGTGAGGCGCATCATGTCTCGGTACATCGTGATGGTGACGCGGTAGCGTTTGATCGTTTTTGGTTGGTATCCGTTGATATGTTCAGCGTGAGCGCAGAATTGCTGCGTCAGCGTTGTGAGTTCGTGCATAGTTACATGGGCAGCGCCAACCGATCGGCAAAGGTGGTATTCGCCATCCACACCGTTGGGGTCAAAGCCCTCCGAAAGGTGGGGTGGTTTATTCCGTGATGTGGGCGAGGCGTTTCGAATTTTCCGAATTCGCCCTTTGTCTCAGCCATATTCTCTAAAAGAGTGATGGGGTACCTTAGGCCCCATAATCTGGCCGATCCCTTCGGGGCTAATGTGGCCTGATAAACAAGGCTCGATCGATCAAACCATCTCAAACCAATTAGGTTTTCAGATCGACCACCTTATATGCCCTCGAGTTCGTGTATTACCGACGAATAGCGCTGCATATTGTTAGATTTTCAATGAAGAGCTGACTGATCATATTCTCTCAAATGCTGCCAGAATCTTCAAGTTTACAGAGTCGCCGTTCCAGCTTCAGCGCATGGTCCGATGTTCAAGTGTCTGGAACCTGGATTGAAATTTGACTTTCATCAAACAGGCCGCGTTCTATCAGTTCGTTCTTACAGGCATTCGGATCTGTTGTGAAAAGTAGTACTTTCAGGTTTTCGCGCGCGCGAGAAAAGCTCACATAGGCCAACTTCCTCCCTCGTTCTCGCTGTCCGTCTGTTGGTTCGCCAGCCGTTTGTGGCGTCAGAAGCCGGGTAAAATTATAATTATACCATCCGGCTTCGACATCATCATACACAACGACGACGTCCGGGAATTCTTCGCCTTTGACGCCATGTTGCGTGCTATATGGCGTGTTCTGCAAAATGAAGTCGATGTAAGCGATCAACTCCCCGGTCGGCATTTCGAAGAACGCGTCAGCGAGCCAATCACCTTTTTCTTCGGCATGGATCGCTTCATCAAATTCGATGTCTCTTGGCGCTCTTCGGATCTGAGACCGTAACCGATCAGAAGCCTTAATGAGATCGTTTTGAAGACAGAACTCAAAAACCTGTTTGATCGTCCCCGCCTGCCATAGACCCACCAATCTGTCTAAGTGAGTTTGTGACTGATCAATCATTTCCTTTAGGCTGCGGCCCGCATTCGGCCCCGTGATGCTGTAGAACGGACTGCGAGCGCGCAGCGTGTCAATAACCTGTCGTTGATCTTGATTTTGGTGAGCCTCAACCAGCGGGCCGATTGTCTGAATAACTGGCTTAAGAAGATAGTGCTCTCCTGCTTCATACTGTTCCTGTGCTGGCTGAGACGCGAGGTTCCCTGTGAACAGTCGATTCAGGTGTTCGAATCCTAACCGTCGAGCAATCATCTGCCTGACCAAAAATAGCTGGATGACATCATCGCGGTCATTCCACCCCCATGAAGCTAAAGCCTGATCATAAGCGATGAGCGCTCTGCGCAACTGATCGTCGGTATAACGTCTTCGTGGGCCTTCTGGTGGCTCTGCCTGAACCAACCGAATTGCAACCGAGCCAGCCAACTGGCTTGCCTCTCCGCTTGCCACTTGCTGGACATCCGTTCGAAACGAATTCAAAAACTCGACGACTTCAGGAGCAGATCGAAAATTCTCGGTTTTTGTGATCGTCGTGCCGCCCGCAGGTGGCTGAAAATCTCCGGCCCGCCCTTCATAGATTTGCTGCCATGGGTCACCAAAATAGCCGATGAGCGGCAGTCCATCGTTTGCGCACGTTTGGTTAAGACCGGCTACGATGGGTTCAAAGGTGTCCTGCGCTTCGTCGACGAATACGAACGGATACCTGTATCCAATCAAACGCCGAAAGTTGGGACGATTGGCGAGCAAGAACCCCGCAATATCGACTATGTCGTCATGGCTCAATTGCCCGGTAGAGTAATTGCTGAATGCAACGTCGTCATAAACGAACGCCGACACCGCATCCAATTCAGCTAAATCAGCCTCCAGTCGCGCGACTTTGGCACGGGCCTTGATGGCTTTCTGCGATCCCCCACCATTATCATCTTCGCGCGCTTTCGCGATGAGACTTGGAATTCGATGATCTTGCACAGCTTCGCGAATGTCTTTTTGAAAGCGCAGAACTTCTCCCCAGAGGAAACTGTGAAGTGTCGAAACCTGATATAGCTCGTCAAACCCAAGCCGACCGCGAATGACCTCGACCGCTCGGTTTGTATACGTAATGCATGCAACTCGCTGACTGTTTTGGCGAAGCTCTGGTCCGCGCTGCGATCGGATGTGAGCTAACGCATCCACCAGCGACGTGGTTTTTCCTGAACCGGCTCCAGCGATCAGCGCAAAGCTCTGATTTGCATCGAGACAATCAGTAACGGCTTGATCTGCGGCGGTAGGAATTCTTTGGGCCATGATATTCTAGCCAGTCGGCTGCGCCCCGTGTAGTCGGACTTCCAGCCATTCAAGGCCCTCAATTATGTAGGCTGGTGGCACCCACTCGTTCCCACCGGCCAAGAGACCCATCGCAAAGTCGGTCTTTTTGAACTTGCGAGATTTTACGTGAGCGTAGATCGCTTCATACGCCTCTGAAAGATCAGCGGGTAGTTCATCCAGTCCAATACTCAATTCTCCGGAACGCAAAGAGTCGAAGTTTTGATATGCAATCGCTTCTTCGAATGTCCGCCCTTGCATAGTGAGGCTGGCGCCATTTTCCTGTATGACCACTTCTGTTTGAAATGTTACGTAAGAATCTCGTTCAGCATTATGCTTTTGTTCGGCAGATAGCTGGTTCAATTCCTGGACGCTCGATACGTCCAATAGCGATTTAAGGGATGCGTTCGAGGTCAATGCTCTCGGCTCATCGGCCCTACAAACCGGATGATGTCCTGCTGCTTCCACAGAATCTAAATCTGTCACGACGAGATATGGTATCTTCAAGAACGTCAGGAGCGTGTCGAACCGGTGGGCATACGCTCCGCCGATCTCTAGCACCGAAAGATAAGACGACTTCAGGCGACTTTCAGTTTTATCGATGATGGCCGGTAATAAGAGCTTTTCCGCTGCTCCTTCTACCAATATTGCGGCATCTGCGAAGAAGAGATCGCAGTGAGTTAGGCGTAGGAACTTTTTCAAGAACTCTAGCGCTTCCGATTCTGAGGCGGTTTGCCCCTCTATAGTGACCGCCGCAGGTTGAAAGTCTCTCAAACTGTGAATCTCAGTTGCATTGAGTACACCCACGTCTTCCTCATCGCCAGCGAGCTTGCATCTTCGAAAATACCGAACTTTAGCGAACTCTGTAGCATCGAGAATGTGGGACGAGTGCGTCGTGACTACAAGCTGCGGAACAATCCCATCCGCGCCTTCAGAAATCGCTGATGCGTTTAGAACGTTCCAGACATTCAAGATGAACGTCTGCTGGACCTGTGCATGCAAATGCACTTCTGGCTCTTCAATGAAAATAATGTGGCACAGCGGTCGATTTACCGCTGTTCGAAGCCATTGCGAGTGAAAGTGTTTCGCCTGGATTGCCATATAAATGAGGTTTTTGAAGCCTAGTCCGTTATAGACCTCTGGCAGCTCATGCTTTCTGAGCTCATCCACATAGAGAAGATCTGTGCTGCCTCGTAGAGCCTCTTCCGGACTTAGCGTTGAAACGATTCGTAGTTCTCGATCGTTCACCGCGGGAACGCCAAGACCTTTAATCACATCCATCAAACCCGAAAACTGCTTCTCATAGTGTTCTGTAAGGTCTTTGTTGTTTGCATCTATAACAATTTGGGCTTCTGACGCGGCCTCAGCTTGTTCGAGGTTATTGCGGTAGAAACCAGCAAATGCGGTCGACAATTTATTCGCGCGCACCCCCTCCTCGTCATCAATGTTTCGTTGTGCATCAACAAAGTCTACGCGGAGCAGACTATGCAGCAGGGCCTTTCCTTCTGAGGGGTCGAGCTTTGTCGCCAACACATCATCCGCACTTTGCTCGAGGGAGAAAAAAGAAATTTCTGTGTGTTTGCTCAGGTTGTTGTCCTGAGCCAGGAATGTGGAGAGTGGTTGCGCTGGTTCTTGTTGATCTTGAGCAGGGTAGGCGTTCGAATATGCTTCGAACAGTTTCTCTGGTTCGGAAATTCCGAACCGCATGCGGATACCGACCCGCTCGAATTCATCAGTGAGATTGGGCAATAGCGTGAACGCTCGACCGAATTCGATGGATGCGGGATCGATCCGAAACCAAATATCTAACTCGATACTGGGCAAAGCGTCTGCATTTCCATCAGACCCAAACTGATCGATATCCGCCATCCTGGAAACTGAGAAGTCAAAGATCTGGAACTTTCGCTTCCCCAGGAAACATCGGAAAACCGCCGTGGCAGATGTTTTGCCACTGTTATTCGGACCAACGAACACAGTTTCCGTCTCTTCAATGGACGTACAAACGTTCTCAAGGCGTCGGAAGTTTCGGATTTCTACGCGTTCAATTTGCATATGATACAGCTCTATTATCTACGGATCGGCGCAAGCACGCGCACCACTCGTTCACATAATCTCGCCAGTTAAAGGCGGAGGTAACGCTAAATCTAAAATTGAGTTGTTTGGTTATCTATACGCGAGTTTCTATGTGGGTAAAGCATAATACGAGTGCGCACAAACATTCTCCAATATACCTTAAATTATAAAGCAGTATAAGAGTGCGGTGTGATGACCTAAGCAGTGGCTTTCCAGCCGCTTTCATCGCTGCAATTTATAGTCCCGCGAGGCTCGCGAGGGTGAGGTGTTCGATACCATCGCGAACGTCCTCAACGCCAAGCGAACGCATATAAGTTTGTGTCATTCTAAGATCCGTGTGCCCCATCAACTTCTGAATCTTGATGGCGCTGACGTTCTGACGCCCAAGCATGCAGGCGTACGTGTGCCGAAACTGATGAACGTGAAAGTCCACCCCGCTTCTCAGTTTCAGAGTATCGACCCAGTGCTTGAGGCCATGAGTGGTAAGCGGGGTGTCTGATTTGACCGAGACCCAAAGCTGTTCGCTCTTACACTTTCGACACCGTCGTTCCGAAAGATAATCCTCCACATGCATTATGGTTGCTGCAGTGAGTGGAACGTGCCGGGTTGTCTTCGATTTTGATGTGCTGCCGCGAACGGTCAGGGCTCGCCGAACCAGATCAAAGTCGCTTACCTTTAAAGAGAGAAGCTCGGTTCGTCGGAGCCCTGCAAACAATAGGACGTGGACCATCGCGAGGTCACGTTTGAGTAAGAAGCGACTGTTTGAGTTCTGCGTGATCGCCGCCAGGATTTTGTCTATCTGAGGTCTGCTTAAAGCCCGCTTGTCATTGTGCTGCGGCTTTGGAAGATGTTTCCGGACCACCGGATTGAAGTCGATATGTCCTCGAGCACATAACCAATCAAAGAACGTATGCAGCTTGCTTCCATAAGTATGGATAGTGGATGCTTTCAGGCCAACAACGACTTTACCCCGTCCGACGATGCGTTCGCGTTGCTGTAGGCGTATGAAAAAGCGATCAAGCGTATCGGCTGATAACTGCTTCGCATGCGTTATCTCAGGCATGAGCTGCTCAAACCGACGAAATACGTCTTCATACCCTTTTATCGTCGGTCGCCTCAGGACTTTGGTGTATCGGCAATAGTCCAGATACATTTTGAACTGGGTTGTGAGTGGGCGATCCATAAGCGTTAAGATGCCCAGCGCGACCGCTCTGTTGCAGCTTTTCATACTCCCTCTGACAATACAGAAGATGGTTGATTAAGCGTCGCTCGAGTTCTTGATCCGTGAGCATGTGCTCATTCTATCGGTCACTCCTAAGCTGACATAGAGGATTCTCTATGCACTTAGGAATAAAACGGCGGATAGGTCGTTGCCGAAAACGTCCGAGATTTTTGGCCGGCGACCAACATTTGAATAAAGGCCCGATGGTTAGGAAGATGTACCAAGTCATGAGCCGATACATCACCGAGCTGATTGATGAACAGGGCTGTGTCGAGCGCGCCTAGGCGGAAGACAATCATGGTTCCCACGTTACCCACAATTGCGTGCATCAGCTCGCGATCCGCCTGCGAAACATGCTGATTAGCGAGAACGACCCCGAGGCCATACTTGCGGGCCTCTGAGAGCATGTTGGCAAAGGCCATCGTAGAGAACGACGGAAACTCATCTACGTATAGGAAAAAAGGCCGACGGCTGACCTCTGGAAGTTCGTGTCGAGAAAACGCGGCGTTAATGGTGCTCGAGACCAGCAAGCCGCCTAGCACATTGGCGATATCGGTTCCGACCTGGCCTTTCGCAAGATTGATGATGATCGCTCGCCCATCATCCATGAGTTTTCGAAAGCGCAGTGGATGCTCCGGCTCACAAAGCGCTCGCCGTACAGGTGGGCTGGCCAAAAACGCGCCAATTTTGTTTGCGATCGGCGCCACTCCATCCATCGAGGTTTTATAGTTCATTCGCTGGAATTCTTCGCGCCAAAAATGGAGCACCTGCGGGTCGGTTACTTGAGCAATCACTTGATTGCGAAAGGCCTTCTCAACGAAGAGTGGAATGACATCGCGTAGATCTGAGCGGGGTAGCTCTAGAAGTGCAAGTACTGCAAACCGGAGCAAATGCTCCATCCGGGCACCCCAAGCATCAAACCACTGCGCTTTGAGTGTTTCTATAAGCCCGGAGCACACCAATGGGCGAAGTTCTGGCGACGTCCGTGTGAGCGGATTGTATCCGAACGGAGAATTGGGATCGCCCACGTCCCAATAGATATGATCTGTATGCAGATTTTCCGACAAAGCCTGCGCGAGATCGCCATGTGGATCGATTACGCAAAACCCACGGCTGCGTTCTGCATCTTGCTTGGCCATATTTGCAATCAGCGTCGTTTTGCCCGTTCCAGTCTGGCCGATGGTAAGTATGTGCTGAAGTCGATCACGCTGAGGGATGCCAAACTCTAAACCTGGCCGGTATCGGTGGTGCGCGAGCCCCAAGATCACATTGTCTTCGTGCATAGCCAAGTATCAGACTACGACATCACAGTCGCCAAGAGGTCGTTTTATGCAGGTGTGCATAATATTTTCGGCGCGCGCGCGAAACCGATGTGGTCGTTCCAGATTTGAAAGATCGCGCGCGTTCGCCCGTCATCGCATGCAGAGTCGCTTCGCGGCCCTACATCAGATTGACACTCCATAGTCACTGATCGCTGCCCATCTTTCGCCCTCGAAATTCGCCTCAATCACCCAACGTTCCGTGCGGGGTTAACACCCCGCACGCGCTGATTGAGCCTAATGCCATAATTGGTCGCCTCGCTCATGCTACTTAGCATAAAGTGCCCTCTAGGTTTGCCATCGCAAACCCGTCAAACTGATTGCATTATCAGTGTAGCCAAATTCATATGATCACAGAATTTGCATTGGACTTGCGTCATGCGAGGCGTAAGTCCGGGCTGTCTCAGGCTGAGATCGGCCACCTGGTTGATATCAACCAAGCGACGTATTCCCGCTTCGAGCAAGGGGCACTGACGCCAAGTGTCGAGCAACTTTGCATCCTTGCGCTCATCTATGGGCGCTCATTTACCAGCTATTTTGAGCGGATCACGGCCGCCCAAAAACCAGGCCTGAAAAAGCGCTTAGATGCGTTGCCTCCTAAGGCGCGTCCAAACGTTCGCATATACAACCGGGCGCGGACGCTTGAGAAACTGCGTCAACATCTAAACCCTGATTATGGTGCCGCATAGAATTCTCGCCGTGGCGATCAATCAAAAGCGCCTCGGCTACGTCCTGTTTCAAAGACACGAGCTCAAAGAGTGGCGAACGATGACTAAGCCAAGTGCGAGCCGCGCTGAGGCTGCGGGTGCGCTGCAGCGACTGATCAATGATTTCAAGCCAGCTGTTGTTGTGACGGAGCGCGTCGGGCCAAAGACTTCTCGATCTGCGTCGGTACTGGCGCTCAAGAGTGCGTTGTCTCGAACTGCTGCACATAATTATGTGCTCGATGTTGCCATAGATCGGACTTGTAACTTCGCCAACAAATACGAAGAGGCCAGCGCATTAGCCGACCTCTATCCAGCAATCAGTCCGTGGGTTCCACCAAAGCGTCGTGCGTTCGATCACCAGCCTCCCCGTCTCATCATGTTCGATGCGCTCTCGATGGCCCATCAAGTGTTGCAGAAGCCAACGATCACGTTGGCTGCGGCCATGTCTTAGAGCTCGTACAGGTGGCGAGATCCGCGATCTATGAGAGAATAGAGTTGCAACGCCATTTAACCGGTCTTCTTCGCCGTCGGGTGTGTCGCAAATGAATGCGACCCACCCGATGAAGGGAGACCCCCTACAATGTCGAATAGTCCAGAGCGGGCAGCGGCCATTCGTGCGCTCAATGATGCGTTTCGTATGCGAGGCGAAGGGTATGGCTCAACCCTCTTAACCATCGGCGTGCAAGCCCTGGGCGGCCCGGCCATCTCGCAAATCCTCAATGCAATCAGATGCTATGACAGCTTCAGTGCGGACGAGGATCCATACAACGAGCATGACTTCGGTGTCCTTAATTGGCGTGGCACCCGAGTCTTTTGGAAGATCGATTATTATGATCGATCCGTGAAGTTCGGGTCCGAGGATCCATCAGATCCAGAGAAAACCTATCGCGCGATGACTATCATGCTCGCCGATGAGTACTAGCGATCACTCAGCCGCCTTCTGGTAACGAAGGCGGTTTTTGATTGCAACAAGCTACCGATCGATTGTGATCCCAGAATGTCCCGCGCGGAACCAGCGACCGAGTAGGAGTGACGGATTTGGCTTCGGGACACTCGGCGGCGTGCCAAATGCGTCCCAGTTCTGAAACAACATGTACGTTCTGCCCTCAGGTGCGCTTGAGAGTAGCGTTTCGATCAGTGCGGTTCTGCGGCTTTCGCTGGTCGTGACGTTCAGCACCAACAGCGGCGCGGTCAAATTGAGGTGCCGTTTGTATAAGCCTTGTTCAACGTAGGCGCGGTATTGCGCAAAGCTCCGGAGAGCGGACTTTCGATTGCGGTTCTTTGTTGTGAGCGGTTCCGTGGAGCGATCCGCTTCGACCACGAAAAACCGAAACCGCGATCGATCATTCGCGCGATACTCAAGGCCGAACAGCGCATCAGGTTTCAAGATTTTGAGCTCAGATTGGCCCGTCGCTGGGTCGACAAACCGAACCTCAGATTCAAGGCTTTTGTTGGCGCGCGCCAAGATCTTTGATTTAGGGATGAAATGAACATCCGCATGGGTTGCACAGGCTAACTCGATGCTCGCGGTAATCGAAGCAATCATGAATTTATGCCACCAGGGTCCACCCTGGGCCCCAGACCATGGGTGCCAGGCACCGCGGTTTTTCAAGCTCTTTATCGCGGCGGGTGACAGATCGGAGACGATCTGATTGTAGCGAGCGTCGATTGTTTGAAACTGTTGTGGGGGACGGATCAAGTATGGGTCATCGTGTGCTGTGTTCTTCTCGTGAAAGAGATCTGCCAAACGCTCACGCGCGCGTTTTTCATTCATTCCGAGCGAGCTGGCCAGATCAATCAAATACGAAGAGGCCAATGGCCCATGGCGATGGATGAACTCCAGCCATTGTGCGTCTCTAGCAGTTAAACGAACGCGCTTTCCCGTTGAACAGGGTTTCCGTCGATCGCGTCTGCCAAGACTGTCTCGCTTAGGTTTCATCTTCACCGAACTACCAAACTGATACCGCTTGCAAACGTTCGCTATGGCTCACCATTTTGGTGGACGTTTTTGAATGTGCAAGAATGTTCAGCTGCAATTTACCACTCATCGGTTGGCTCAATGTTGGGTCCCATGGGCGGACCTTTGTCGGGTTTGTTCGAAGTTTTGGATTCGGTTTCCGCACCATCCTCCGACGCCGCCTCGGTGGACACTTCGTTGTCTGAGTTGGTACAAGTGTCTGTTTCTTCGTTGTCTGGTTTGCCCAGTTCAGAGATGTGGACCGCATATGATGCACGCATCCTAGCTCGCACCGCTGTGGCTTGTTCATTGCCCATTTGTGCAAGGGCTTCCATATGTCCGAATGGTACGCGGAGGGGTATCGCTGATGCGGTTGTTCCGCGGATGAAGGTCGCAAAGCTGCCTTTCGGTTGAGCCTCGATAAGATCAGGCTGACAATACATCATCGGCGCGAGCGCCCGCGCATCCTTATTCGATACCCCACCAGCCAGCTTTATCGATGTGTTGGCGCTGAAGGCCTCTTGAAGTTTGCCATCCAGCTGTCCGAGATATTGGTGCGCCAGCACCATGCCGACATTGTATTTGCGCGCTTGGCTGAGAATGATGCCGATGTTGCGGTCGAAATAGTCGGCAGCTTCATCAACATATACGAAGGTTGGCAGTCGCTTGCTGGCTGGAAGCGTCGCCCGCTCCTGGGCTGCTTGCGCAATCATCGCAATGAAGAACCTTCCAAAAATTTCTGTCCCCTGTTCTTTGAGCAGGTCCTTGGCGGTGTTGATCAGAATGACTTTTCCCGCATTCATTTCCGAAAATAGGTCCAGCTTGGACTTTGGATGCGAAAACATGCGCTCGAACGTCTGGTTTTCCAAAATACCCCATAGGCGCCGCAGCACTTGTTTGCGGGTCTGTTTAAACTCGCGGTCACCGAACTCGGATTCGAAAAAGCGTCGCGCAGTCCCCGTCAGTTTAATGATATCGCTCGCAAATACAGTTTCGCTGCCTTCTTCCATCAGGTCGCGCAGGGTATGGATGGTGGCACCGTCGATGTGCAGCATTAATCGAGTTACATAGCGGAAAATGACGCTTTGTTTTTGGGTCATTCCAGCATCGAGCAGCGAACCTAAAACGAAGTCGTAGAGTTCGAGAATAGAGTTGGTCAGCCGTTCGCGCTCTAGTGCTTCATAGCTCTCCAGTCGCTCTCGACCGACATCGAAGAGGTTGAGGGAGACCGGATATTTGACATCCGTCGGATCGATGACAACCAAGCGATCCGCCAAGCGCCCACCGGGAGCAAAATCCGCGAGCGCTTTTATCTTTTTGATCAGATCGTCCTGACTGTCGATAACCACAATCGAGCGCTGTCCGGCCGTTACCGCTGGCAGGTCTTCGGCTATGAGGTATTGCAGGGTTTGCGACTTCCCGTGTCCAGTCCCCGCCACGATATGCATGTGTTCGAAGCGGGCTTTCGTCGGGATTCCAAAGGGCACACGTGCGTTGAGAAAGTCGACGATCGGCGTCCCGCCAAGATACGTTTCGGTCAGTATGCGCGGGTCTTTGATTGTCGACTTCGTGGGCACAACAGGCTTCACGGAAGATGTGCGGATCTGGCCGGTGTGTCCACCTGACGCGATAATGAGGTTCTGCTCAAGCTGACCGCGCAATCGGTTAAATACGCGCGCTTCAGATAAATCGGTTTCGCTGGCGACCGCGAGCACGTGCTCTATGGCCTCTGGAAGGGCGCTAACGCGGTTTAGAAGCGGTGTCTCGACCATGACATCAAAACCGTCATCATCGGGCATCTGAAGCCAATTCTGCGCGATTGGCTGCATCATCGCGACCAATCCATCGGCCACTAAATCAAACGTGGTGTCAAAATGCTGCGCCCAGGTGAGCTGTTGATTGAGCGCCTCGCGGATTTCCCACCAGTCTGACGTCTCCCGTTTGAGCGACCAGTCTAGATCCGGCAGGGACCAGAGCGCTTCATAATCGATTACACGGTGAACCAGTTTTGCTATCAACTCAAATGGCTTGGACGTCGTTTCGATCCCAAGTTCTTCACTTACACATTGGGCCAACGCGGATACCGCAACGTTCCGCTGCTCCGGCTCCAAAATCCCAGCATTCTCAAAACTCGAAATCACCTTCATCAATAGATGTCGAGTTTCGATCTCATCCCGCGTTTTGAAGAGACTGTGAGTGAGCTTGTGTAGACGAGGACCGAAATGGAGCGGCATTTAGAATGCTTTCAGAATGAGCTCTCTTGCATCGTCGCGGGACAGTACTGGAATGTTCTCGATCTCGGTCCCGCCCCAGTGTTCGGCGCTCTCCATCACTTGTCGGAACACGGAGGTTACACGAGATACTTTGTCTTCAGCGATCGTAAGGTCGATGATGCTGCTGCATTTGAAGTGCCTGCCGTGAAGGAGATCACGAACGAACAATTCGTCTCGCTTCTCATTATAGTACCAGTACCCAAAGCCAGCTCCCGCTCCAATCCCGCAAAGCAGGGCTAGATTCAACGGAAAAATAAAGTCGATGATAAACGCAACCAAGACACCAATGACCACTCCGTAGGTAATGGTTTTCCGGATAAGGGAGGGGTCATTAATACCTAAAAGCAAGGCCTCATCGAACTTGTATCGCTTTATCAAAGCACTTTCATCTTCGTCGATTTCAATCTTTGCCCAGAGTTTGAAGTTGACACGCCCAACCCGTCCGGTGGTTTGTTCTCGCTTCAAAAGTAGCTTCATCGAAATCTCCTTATTTGGGTGGGTCTGTCAGTAAGTGATGTCCTACCGGCCTAACTGGTCGGAATGCTAGTTTGGATTGGGTTTCAAAGGGTGGTGAGGGTGGGTTTGCACCAACGGGTGGTGTAAAGTCGTGTTGGGGGATTTGATAAAATAGGGACGCTATGGACACCTAAGGCGCGGTATTCATGGGGATCAAGGTTGGCCCAAAAAGAGGATAGAAGGTCACCCATCTTATCCCCATCCGTGATGTGCATAGTGATCTTTTAAGCTCACCGTCACGTTGGGTCTCAATTTCAAATTCGACATGTTATACGTTACTGGTTTAGGCATGAAACTCATGTCCTGTAGTCGCGATTCTGCCGGTTTTCGACGAGGTCGTTAACGACGGCGGGTTCGGCGAGGGTTGAGGTGTCGCCGAGATTGTCGAAGCTATTTTCGGCGATCTTGCGCAAGATGCGGCGCATGATTTTACCCGACCTTGTCTTTGGCAAGCCGGTGGCGAACTGGATGAGGTCTGGGCTCGCGATTGGGCCGATCTCGGCGCGGACATGTTGGACCAGCGCCTTTTTGAGCGCGTCATCGGCCTCGACCCCCGCGACCGGCGTGACATAGGCATAGATGCCTTGGCCCTTAATATCGTGCGGATAGCCAACCACAGCCGCTTCAGCGACAGCATCATGCGCAACGAGGGAACTTTCAACCTCAGCGGTGCCCATCCGGTGGCCTGAGACATTGATCACATCATCGACGCGGCCGGTGATCCAGTAGAAGCCATCTTCATCGCGCCGGCAGCCATCGCCGGTGAAATAATTGCCAGGATAAGTCGAGAAATACGTGTCGATGAAGCGCTGATGGTCGCCATAGACGGTGCGCATTTGCCCTGGCCAACTCTGCGTGATGATTAGATTGCCTTCAGTCGCGCCGGTGAGCTCTGCCCCTTCGGCATCCACCAGCTTTGGCTCAATCCCAAAGAAGGGATGGCTCGCCGCCCCTGGCTTTTGTTCCGTCGCGCCCGGCAGTGGCACCATCATGCAAGCGCCGGTCTCGGTCTGCCAATAAGTGTCGACGATCGGGCAGCGCCCTTCACCCACCGTGTGATAATACCATTCCCAAGCTTCAGGATTGATCGGCTCGCCAACCGAGCCCAGCAGGCGCAGGCTTGACCGGCTTGTCGATTTCACCGGACCTTCGCCTTCCCGCATCAGCGCCCGGATCGCGGTCGGGGCGGTATAGAAGATCGTCACATCATGCTTGTCGCAGGCCTGCCAGAACCGGCTCGCATCCGGATAAGTGGGCACCCCTTCAAACATCATGCTCGTCGCGCCGTTCGCGAGCGGCCCATAAACAATGTAAGAGTGCCCGGTCACCCAACCGACATCGGCCGTGCACCAATAGACATCATCTTCTTTGAGATCGAAGACATATTCATGGGTCATCGACGCCCAAACCAAATAGCCGCCTGTCGTATGCAGCACGCCTTTTGGTTTGCCGGTCGAGCCGGACGTATAGAGAATGAAGAGCGGATCTTCGGCGTTCATGGGTTCAGGCCGGCAGTCAGCGCTGATCCCCTCTGCGGCCTCATGCACCCAAATGTCCCGGCCTTCGACCATGTTCACGGCATTGCCGGTGCGCCGCACGGTGAGGACTTTCTTGACCATGCCGCCGGCAAGCTCACAGGCTTTATCGGCATTGACTTTCAAAGGCACAATCCGGCCGCCGCGAATGCCTTCATCCGCGGTGATCATGAACTGGCTATCGCAATCAGTAATCCGACCCGCGAGCGCTTCAGGGCTAAACCCGCCAAACACAATCGAGTGGACCGCGCCAATCCGCGCACAGGCAAGCATGGCATAGGCCGCTTCCAAGATCATCGGCATATAGATCGTCACCCGATCGCCTTTTTGCACGCCCATCTGTTTAAGCACATTGGCGAACCGGCAGACGGCGCTGTGCAGCTGCTTATAGGTCACTTTGGCATCATCAGCCGGATCATCGCCTTCCCAGATCAGCGCAACCTTATCGCCGCGCATCGCCAAATGCCGGTCAATGCAATTGTAAGAGACGTTCAGCTCGCCATCGCTATACCACCGCACATGCAGATCCGACTTGTCCCAGGACACGTCTTTGACCGTGGTATATGGCTTCGACCAATTAAGCCGCTGACCTTGCTCCCCCCAAAAGCGCTCAGGATCCGCAATCGACGCCGCATACAACTCGCGATACGCCTCAGGCGTCAGATTCGCCGCGGCAGCAAAGGCAGATGGAACGGGAACGATTGTTGATTCTTCGGTCATCTTTTCTCGCAAATCCTGAGATTGGTCCTGCTTCAGATCAGTTAGGAGAAGTGCGCCATGCCCTCGTCCGCGATCCCGTGTGGCTGACGTGTGCCAGGGACGCGGATGTCTTCGACCAGGTTCTGGACATCCTGCGGTGGCGCTTGTGTCGCCAGCGATGTGCCGATGCCAAGTGCACCCGACACCCACATAAAGACAAATCCGATCCCCTCAGGTGACACGCCGAACAGGTACTGTTCTGGCGTGCCGCCACCGAACTTGAAGTACACGATGTAAGCAAAGGTCGAGATCAAACCGAACAGCATGGCGACAATCGCGCCTTCCTTATTCATCCGTTTCCAGAAGATCCCAAGGAAGATCACCGGGAAGAGGGATGCCGACGCCAAGCCAAAAGCAAAGGCCACAACTTGCGCCACAAAGCCGAGCTGCGCCGAGAATATCCCGAGGAGACCGGCCGCGACCACAGCACCGGCTGCAGCCCCGCGGGCGACACGCAGTTCCGTCTTATCGTCCATGTCTTTGAACAAGGTTCTGCGACAGATATCGTGGCTGACCGCAGAGGAGATCACCATAAGGAGGCCAGCTGCGGTAGACAGCGCAGCGGCAAGACCACCGGCGACCACCAGGCCAATCACCCAGGCCGGTAATTGCGCAATCTGCGGATTGGCGAGCACGAAGATATCCCGGTTTGGATTGATCTCATTCTCAACACCGTCTGGCGCATTTGGCCCGCGATATTGCATGATGCCGTCGCCATTCTTGTCTTCATACTGAAGCAGGCCGGTCTTTTCCCAGTCCTTATACCAGGTTGGAACAGGCTTCCCGCCTGCAGCCGTGATGGCCGCTGCAGCTTCATCATAATTGGCTTCGTCAGCGATATATGTCGCTTCATTGACCGTATCGATGAAGTTGATCCGTGCGAACGCGCCAACGGCTGGAGCCGTTGTGTATAGCGCGGCGATGAAGATCAGTGCCCATCCTGCTGAGAGACGTGCGGCTTTCGCACTTGGAACAGTAAAGAAGCGAATGATGACGTGCGGCAGACCTGCCGTTCCGAACATCAATGCACCGGTAATCGCGAACACATCAAACATGGATTTGTTGGTTTGCGTATATTCCTGGAAGCCCAGATCGGTCACAACGCCGTTCAGCTTTTGCAACATCGAAATATCTTCGCCTGCGGCGTTTCCGATAAACCCGAGTTGAGGAATCGGATTGCCCGTAATGATAAGCGACATGAAGATCGCAGGAACCGTGTAAGCAAAGATCAGGACGCAATACTGCGCGACCTGAGTATAGGTCACACCTTTCATCCCGCCTAGCACCGCGTAGAAGAACACGATGACCATGCCGATCACGATGCCAACATTGAAGTCAACGCCGAGGAAGCCCGAAAAGGCTACGCCAACGCCTTTCATCTGTCCGGCAATATAGGTGAACGAGACGAAGAGCGCGCAGATCACAGCGATGATCCGAGCGACATCAGAATAATATCGGTCCCCCACGAAGTCTGGGACGGTGAACTTGCCGAACTCGCGCAAGAAGGGCGCGAGCAAGACGGCGAGCAGGACATAACCGCCAGTCCAGCCCATCAAATAGACAGAGCCGCCATAACCTAAGAAGGCTATGAGTCCGGCCATAGAGAGGAACGACGCGGCGGACATCCAGTCAGCGGCCGTCGCCATCCCATTAACGGTGGGGTGAACATCATGACCGGCAACGTAGAAATCGTCGGTCGAACCAGCGCGCGCCCAAATCGCAATGCCGATATAAAGCGCAAATGTCGTAATGACGAAAAAGAGGGTCCAATCCATGATCTTACCCCTTCACGCCAAATTTGCGCTCCAGCCGTGCCATGGCGAAGCAATAGTAAAAGATCAGACCAACAAAGACATAGATGGAGCCCTGCTGAGCGAACCAAAAGCCAAGCGGCGCGCCGCCGATGGCGAACTGATCTAAGAAATCTCGAAATAGGATGCCGGCTCCGTATGAGACGACAAACCAGATGGCGAGCAGGCTGAGTGTCAAGCGGATCGTGGCCGCCCAATAGCCTTTCGCATCTACAGTTTGTTCCTCGGACATTATAGTTTTTCCTTTCGCCCAACTCGCGCGAATGGAACCAAACTCGATCGCCGCCAATGATGGCCGAACGAAATTCGGTCGCTTCGCCTGCGTACAAAAACTGTTTGAATCAACGAACTCTTGATCTTTGTTTCACTGCCAATTGCGGCTATTTACATATGAAATGCATGATGTAAATATGAAACATCATTGCTGTTCGAAACGACGTTTACAATCGGTCCGCAATCACGGGGCTGAATTGGAGGAAACAATGGTCCATAATCATTTACGCTATGGATTGCTATTCATTGGGGCGCTGTACGCCGCAGCGTGCAGCCACATACCCGAACCAATAGAATTGGTCGAACGGGAGAAGGCTCCTAAGCAAGTGATCCTGATGATTTCTGATGGTGCTGGATTCAGCGGATGGCTGGCCGGCGACTATTATCAAGGGTTGGCCGGTAGGCAGCCCTACCAAGTCGTGCGCCCCGACGGTACGGAACCGATCGTATTTGGCGTCGCGCACAGCGCTTTGATTCTGGCCGACGAGTTCGGTGAAGTTTTACCCAAAGGCGCCGAGGGTTCGAATGCACGTGGAGCGATCGAACAAGGATATGATCCCGTTCGCCGATGGGCACGTTTCGAAAATGCTATGATAAAGGACTCGCGCCACTTGGCCTGAGTTATACATCTTACACTGACAGCGCGGCTGCCGGCACAGCTTTAATGAGTGGCCGGAAAACGTCAGTGGAGAGAATTAACACCGATTGGACTGGAGAGTTTCAATTCGAAACCATCGCTGACCTTGCGATGAAGGACGGTTTATCGGCCGGTGTTGTTGCATCCGTTATGGCATCTCACGCTACACCGGCCGCAGCGATCGCGAACAACCGCTCGCGTTACAACTACGCCGAAACCTTCGAAGAAATGATCGAAATCGGATTAACTGTAATTATGGGAGTGGGGCACCCGAATTTCGATAGCAACGGTGGGCCCATCATGGCGGAGCAAGACAAAGACTATCAGTATGTTGGGGGCGTTGAAACTTTTGAAAAGATCCGGTCAACACAGTCGGAGCAGCAGTTTGAATTCATAGACAAGAAGGCCCAATTCGAAACGCTGGCGCAGGGCGTCGATATGCCTCATCGTGTGATCGGAATCGCGCAATCGGGTTCTACTTTGCAAGCAAATCGCTCTCGGCCTGGTAACTCAGATACGGAGTCGGGAGTAGAATAGAATGCCGGAGTCCCCGATCTTTCGACCATGTCGATAGGTGCCTTGAATGTCTTGAATCAAGATCCAGACGGTTTCTTTTTGATGATCGAAGGTGGCGCCGTGGATTGGATGGGGCATGCGAATGATATGCCGAGGTACATTGAAGATCAGGTTGCATTCAACCTTGCCGTCGCGTCTGTGATCGATTGGGTTGAAGAGAATTCGAGCTGGGATGAGACTTTACTGATTGTCACTTCTGATCATGAGTGTGGAGGGATATGGGGCGAAGGGACATGGACGAATGGGCAAGGCGAAGCGGTGGCAGTAGCTCGTGACGAAGACGCACTTCGTCACGCCCGCTTCCATCCTGACGAAGATGTTTTCAACTTGCATCCAAAAACCATACCAATGACTTAGTGCCCCGTTGGGCGCTAGGAGTAGGTGCCAATCGTTTCTCTGAGTTTGCGAGAACTGATTTGAAGGCTGCAGAACTATGGGGCAGTGTTTATGGGTGGAGTGGCGACTTTGTTGAAAACAAATCTGTATTTCAAGTTATGGCCTCTACGATAGCGTCAGACCGAGAATAAAAGTTCACGAAGTTCCATCTGTATTTTCTTGGTCGGTCTGTGCTGCGGGACAATGCGTACAAAATCATTAGAATTTTTAGGTGACGCATATTAAGAAATCGGCTTTGAAATGTCCCAAGTGAAAGCGTCGTAGCCATGGAAAAATATAGAGCTCCTGCGTTGCAAAAAGGACTCGCGATATTGCAAGCCTTATCGCGTTCCGACAACGCGTTAAGCTTGACTGAGATATCGAATGTGCTGGGGCGATCGAAAGCCGAGCTTTACCGCATGATACAAGTCTTAGAACAAGAAGGGTTTGTTCGAAGAGAAGATGAGGCCGATGGCTTTATTTTAACTCACAAGCTTTTGGCTATTGGTGTAGAGCGCCGACCCATCAAACACTTGTTCGAATTCGCAATCCCCCAAATGCGCTCAATTGCAGAGCAAACTTCTCAATCGGTACATTTGGCCGTCCTCTCCGGTGAGGAGATCGTAGTGATCGCGCGTATAGAGGCGCCCGATGCACTTAGTTATTCCGTCAGAGTCGGTTATCGTCGTCCTTGGCATGAGACCGCATCTGGTCGCGTCTTGTTTGCTGGTTTACCGGAAGATGAACAAGAAAGGGCCGTGCGCAAAGTTTCCGAACTTCTCACCTCAAACGAGAAATTAGATTTACAAGTGAACCTGGCCGCAATCAAAGATCGCGGTTTCGAGCAAGCAAAAAGTGCGCAAGTGGCTGGTGTTGTAGATTTATCCGTACCAATTTTTGATGGCGCACGCCATATTGCAGCGCTAACGGTGCCATTCATTAAAAGATTACCGCAGCGAATTTCGACGAAGTCTGTGATAGAGCAGCTTCAGGAGGCCGCTGCTGCGATCAGCAATGCGATTGCAACAGGTGAAGTGTCATCACTTTAGCAGCGCGCGGCTGCCTGTACCCTTCGACAATCTATTCAGTGCTCCATGGGCCGATAAAGCAATAACTGGCACGTTCTCGCACCCACGTTCGAAATAGGCATTGAACTTCAATTTCATATATGCAATGACCGATTTATATATGATAATATCGATTCTGCCCCAGCAAATCGTATCGAGCGGGAAACATGATAATCGACGCGCACCAACACTTTTGGAGTTACGACCCAAACCGTCAGCCTTGGATTGACGAGAGCATGTCGAGTATTCGGCGAGATTTTGGTCCGAAGGATTACTCGCGCGCTGCTGTTGATGCGGGTGTGTTTGGAACAGTTGCGGTGCAAGCTGAGCAGGTCGAGTTCGAAACACAATATTTGGTGTGTTTGGCCGAGCGACACAGCTTCATCCGGGGTGTAGTAGGCTGGATTGATCTGCGGTCACGAGACATAAACGAACGTCTTTATGATTGCGCGCACACTGGGATCGTTAAAGGTTTCAGACATGTCGTCCAAGATGAGCCTGACCCGGATTTCTTAGACGATCCGAAATTTCGCAGAGGCATCGCGGCACTTGATGCATTCGGGTTCTCATACGATTTGCTAATTCTGCCACATCACTTGAAGTCCGCAAAACGACTTGTCGAGGCATTTCCCAATGTTCGCTTTGTCTTAGATCACTTGGCAAAACCAGACATTGCCAACGGGTCGACCACAGAGTGGAAAACAGATTTTTCTAGCTTGGCGAAATCCCCCAATGTGACATGCAAGCTCTCGGGTCTCACGACGCAAGCCGATCGTCAAAATTGGACGTTGGAGGATCTCAGAGTTTACCTGGATCACGCGTTTGAATCCTTTGGACCGAGCCGACTCATGTTCGGTTCGGATTGGCCGGTTTGTCTGGTCGCGGGGGATCTGAAGGGCGTTGTTGAAATGATGAAGATGTACCTGTCAGAAGCGTCGCGAGAGGAGCAATCTGCAATTCTCTGGGAGACCGCATTTGAGGTGTATCGGCTCGGCGAGTTTGCATCATGAACTTGCCCATTAAGGTCGCCAACAAATGAAACCCAGAACTGCGCATCCGCGAAAAATAGAACCCGTCGTCGCCCGAAATGTTTTGGTTCCGTTTATACTGATAACAAGCCTCTTTGCGTTATGGGGATTTGCAAACGATATCACCAACCCCATGGTTTCGGCTTTCAAAAAGGTGCTGGAGCTCAATAATGTTCAGGCCTCATGGGTTCAGGCAGCGTTTTACGGCGGATACTTTTCAATGGCGCTGCCGGCGGCGCTGTTCATCAAAAAGTATTCGTATAAGCAAGGGATCATAGTTGGCCTTGCGCTTTATGCCAGCGGTGCATTCTTGTTTTATCCTGCTGCCGCACTTGAAACATACTGGCTCTTCTTGCTTGGTTTGTACGTACTCACGTTCGGGCTTGCATTTTTGGAAACGACAGCGAACCCGTTCATTCTCTCAATGGGAGCTGAAGCGACCGCGACACAAAGACTGAATCTCGCTCAAGCGTTCAATCCAATTGGTGCATTAAGTGGGCTCTTCGTAGCGCAAGCTTTCATTTTGTCATCTCTAAGTTCTGATGATCTCGATGACGCTGGAAATGAGATTTATTCAGGACTATCAGACGCCGCGAAAGCAACGATCCGAACGTCTGATCTTATGGTTATACGTGATCCATATGTTGCGCTTGGGCTTTTCGTTCTGGTGGTTTTGGTTTTGGTCTTGTTGGTCAAAATGCCGGAGCAACCGGAAGGAGAAGACGCTCCAAATTTCAGGACGTCAATTTCTCGCCTATTTAAGATACGTCCGTTCCGTGAAGGCGTGCTCGCTCAGATGTTCTATGTCGGTGCGCAGATTATGTGCTGGACTTATATCTACCAGTACGCAGAGGCTATTGGTATCGAGAACCGAGACGCGGTGACGTACGCGATGGCAGCCCTGGTCATCTTCCTGATTGGACGCTGGATTTGTACTTTTTTGCTGCGTTACGTCGGCGCTGGCGAGCTCCTATTCAGCATGTCAGTAGGGGCGGCTATCGCGACCTTCGGGGTGATCACCGTGCAAGGAACCATAGGCTTATACTTATTGGTTTCAGTCTCGTTCTTCATGTCCTTGATGTTTCCGACCATCTATGGAATCGCGCTCAGAGGTTTAGGGGAGCACGCAAAGACCGCCTCCGCATTTTTGGTTATGGCGATCGTAGGCGGTGCTTTCATGCCATTCTTACAAGGTCTAATTTTGGACCTAGGCGGGCGCGGTTACACCGATATTTCCGTGCTTGGTATTCCCGAAATCAATTTTTCATTCGTGCTCCCATTGGCGTGTTTCCTGGCAGTCGGTGCGTATGGCTATCGGAATAGAAGCAACACGGTGATCACAGGGGCAAACGCGCCAGATCATAGCCATTCAAATTAGAAATTCTTGTTTGTGGAGAAACTCGATGAAGTCGATTGTATGTATAGAGCCTGGAAGTCTTGCTCTTAAAGAGCGTCCGGTGCCCCCGTGCGACAACTCGCTTGTTCGAGTGAATGTCAAACGCGTTGGAATATGCGGTACGGACTTTCATATTTTTAAGGGCCAGCATCCGTATCTCGAATACCCGAGAGTAATTGGGCACGAACTATCAGGCGTGGTTGCCAATGCGCCAAAGGGATCCGAGTTCGAACCGGGAGATGAAGTACTGATTAATCCGTATTTGCTTTGTGGAACTTGCTCTGCGTGTCGGAAGCAAAAGCCGAATTGTTGCGCCAATATTCAGGTCCTAGGTGTGCATACTGACGGCGGTTTGTGCGAAACAATCGATTTACCCGCAGCTCAGCTCTACAAAACACAAGGTCTTTCTCTTCAGCAAGCCGCTATGGTCGAATTCTTGGCCATTGGTGCGCACGCGGTGCGCCGAGGAGAAATTCGAGCCAAAGATCGCGTGCTAGTCGTGGGGGCAGGCCCGATCGGTTTGGGAGTGGCTTTGTTTGCGAGCATTGTAGAGGCCGAGGTCTATATCTTAGATGCGAACAAAGCACGCGTTTCGAAGGCAACTGAACTTGTTCACGGCGCTGTTGGATTGACCTTAGATGACCACACAGAAGCAAGAATTGAAGAACTGACCGAGGGTGAGTTGTTCGATGTCGTCTTAGACGCCACGGGCAATAAATCTGCGATGGAGGCCAGTATCCGATCTGTTGGTCACGGCGGAAGCTGCGTTTTCGTGAGTATCGTGAAGGACGACATCACTTTTGAAGATCCAGTTTTCCATGCTCGTGAGATGCGTCTGATCGCAAGTCGCAATGCGACGCGTGAAGACTTCGAACATGTGATGCAGTGTATGCGCGCAGGGATCATCCCAACTAATGCGCTAAATACCCACACCTGCGCCATTGAAGAGTTTCCGGAGAAAATCGAGCAATGGTTATTGCAACCGAATGAGCTGATTAAAGCTGTGGTCACTGTCTGAGGGCAATGATGAAACGACTAAATCGCCGAAACTTCGACACAGCTATTCACCCGATCAAAGTCCTCCAATTTGGTGAAGGAAACTTTCTTCGCGCGTTTGTGGATTGGGCAATTGATCGACTAAACAAAGAGACAGACCTTGCCGCAGGTGTATGTGTCGTCCGCCCAATACCGACGGAATTTCCACCCTCTCTCAATACGCAAGACGGCCTCTATACGAGCCTCATTCGCGGATACGATCACAGCAATAAACTCATAGAACACAATGAAATAATTGAATGCGTAGTTCGAGAAGTATCTGTTTACGATGATTTCGATGAATTCCTTTCGCTTGCGCGGCTTGCATCATTGGAGTTCATTTTCTCGAACACGACAGAAGCGGGAATTGAATTTGTAGATACAGATAAGTTCGAAGACAGACCCCCAAGCGCCTTTCCTGCGAAGCTAACCCGATGGTTGTTCCAGAGATTCGAGCATTTCGAAGGAAACGTCTCATCTGGAGTCACGATCATTCCCTGCGAGTTGATCGATCGAAATGGTGACAGACTTCTTGAATGCGTTTTGCAATACGCAGAGATCTGGGAGTTAGGGCCGGAGTTTACATCTTGGGTTTTGAACGCGAACGAGATTTGCACAACGCTCGTAGATCGGATCGTCACCGGCTATCCAAAAGATGAAGCTGAAGCGATCCAAAAAGAGTTGGGTTACGAAGACCAGTTTATGGTAACCTCGGAGTATTTCCATCTGTTTGTAATCGAGGGTGGTGCGGACTTAGAAAGCCGCCTGCGGCTTGAGCAGAGCGACTTAAACATTCTGATTACTGACGATGTCACGCCCTACAAGCAACGCAAAGTCGCGATATTGAATGGGGCGCATACCGCTCTAACGCCGATCGCATTTCTTGCGGGTTTTGATACGGTCGGTGAGGCGATCAATGACCCATTGCTATTTAGTTATGTGCAACGCCTCATCTATGATGAAGTAATCCCAACTCTCGACCTGCCGAGCGACGATCTTCACAGTTTCACACAAGATGTTTTGCGGCGTTTTCGTAATCCTTTTGTTCGACATCAGCTTTTGTCTATTTCGCTCAATAGCATGGCTAAGATTCGATCTCGTCTTTTACCAGCATTGTTCGCGCATGTATCGCGAACCGGAAGTGTCCCGCCTCTAATCACAACCGCGTTTGCGGCGCAGATCCTATTATATCGAGGCATTCGGGGAGTAGACAGCTATACAATCTCCGATAGCGCGTTTTGGAACAAGTTGTTCAAAGACAACTGGGCCGATTTCGATGCAGGTAATCGCTCTGCTGATGAAATTGTTGAGGAAGTCCTCAAAGCAGAATCGCATTGGGGACATGACTTAACCGGTATCCCAGGGTTTCAAGCCAGTGTGAGCGCGCTGCTGGTCGAAATGATGGAGTTGGGGGTCGCGCCAGTTTTAGATTCTAAATTATTGCGAGAGGTCACATGAAACAATTGATTTGTTTGAATGAACACGACAACGTCGCTGTGGCTGTGACCCCTCTAGAATGTGGCAATTTTTATTCGGTTGGGAAGCGAACGCTTGAAGTCCATGAAGACATCGAGCGAGGACATAAAGTAGCTTTGGAACCGATTGCGATTGACGAGCCGGTCGTCAAATATGGCCAACTTATTGGCACTGCGATCGCAAAAATAAAATCTGGAACACATGTCCATTTCCACAACGTAAAAACCAATCTGACAGCAGAACTTCAATACACATTTGAACCAAAGAACCTCAATCTGACCCTCAAAGCTGACGATAGCCCGGAGGTTCAGATCTATCGCCGTTCGAACGGTGAAGTCGCAATTCGAAATGAACTTTGGATCATCCCGACGGTGGGATGTGTAAATGGCATGGCTTCCATGATGGTTGACGAGTTTATGCGACGAAACGCGCCGCTAGATATCGACGGCATCTATGTCTTCCCCCATCAATTTGGCTGTTCTCAACTCGGTGATGATTTAAAGACGACGCGGATATTGCTCCAAAATATGGTCAAGCATCCAAATGCCGGCGGCGCCTTGGTGCTTGGGTTAGGATGTGAAAATAACCAAATTTCTGCTTTTAAACAAAGCCTTGGTTCGTTTGACGAAGACCGGACACGTTTTCTGGTCTGTCAATCTGTGGCGGACGAAGTCGAGACGGGCGTTAATCTGTTGGAGGAGTTATACGAACAGATGCGATGTGATCATCGTGAGGCGGGGCGCCTTTCGGAGGTCAACTTCGGTCTCGAGTGCGGAGGCAGTGATGGCTTATCCGGCGTCACAGCGAACCCGCTTCTGGGACGTGCCTCCGATTACTTGATCGAACGAGGCGGTACCACGGTCCTAACGGAAGTCCCGGAGATGTTTGGAGCCGAACAACTACTTATGAAGCGTTGCCGCGATCAGGAAACGTTTGAAGCGTTAGTGGCCATGATAAACGGCTTCAAGCGATACTACTCTGACAACAATCAACCGATTTATGAAAACCCATCGCCCGGCAACAAAATGGGGGGCATAACGACGCTAGAGGACAAGTCGTTAGGCTGCACGCAAAAGGCTGGAACAAGTCGAGTTGAAGCTATTCTTGACTACGGTGACCGAATAGACTGCGCTGGCTTGAATCTCTTGAATGCACCAGGCAATGATGCCATCGCTACGAGCGCTCTTGCTGCGTGTGGATGTCATATGATTCTCTTCACAACCGGCAGAGGGACGCCTTATGGCGGCTTCGTGCCAACCATGAAAATCTCGACGAACTCGGCTCTTTCAGAACGCAAAAAACACTGGATCGATTTTGATGCAGGACGCTTGCTATCAGACGCGTCAATGGATGAATTGCTCGTCGAATTCTTAGACCTTCTCGCAAGGACATGCAGCGGTGAACCCGTCAAGAACGAAATCAACAACATTCGCGAGATGGCGATCTGGAAGAAAGGGGTAACGTTGTGAAAAACCCCATTAAAATTGCCTTTATCGGTGAATGCATGCTCGAGCTGAGTGGCGAACCTTTTAGCGCTATGCGTCAGAGTTTTGGCGGTGACACAGTGAATACCGCCATCTATCTAAGAAAGTTACTTCCATCTGATTCTACCGTCAGTTTTGTCAGTGTGATTGGCGCGGATGCATTGAACCGCGAACTGCGCGAGCGCTTGGATGGTTACTCGATCGACACGCAGTTTGTGCTCGAGGACGAGGTTCGAAACTGCGGTTTGTATCTGATTTCGAACCGCGAAGACGGTGAACGAGATTTTCAGTATTGGCGGGGGCAATCGGCGGCTCGCTTTATGATGCGGCATCATGCAATCGAACGGGTCTTTTCACTCCTAAGCGGGTATAACGCTGTCTTCTTGTCGGGGATTTCACTGGCGATTCTCCCAGCAAAAGATCGAGATAATCTCCTGAATCGTTTGGCTCAGTTAAGTGCCGCAGGCATCACTATCGCATTCGATGGCAACTTCCGCCCACTTCTTTGGCCGGACCGATCCGCTGCCCAAAAGACTTTTGAGACTATGTACCGGTTGTCGGATTTGGTATTTGTGACGCTGGATGACGAACAGGATCTTTGGTTGGACGCAGACATTGATGTGTGCGCGCGTCGACTCGAGTCCTATGGAATTCCGGAACTGGTTATCAAGAATGGGGCTGATGGGTGTCGCTATTCGTCCGGGGGATGTGTCGTGAACACACCTGCCATTGAAGGCATCCAAGTCCGAGATACGACCGCAGCGGGAGACTCATTTAACGCTGGCTTTCTCGCAGCCTGGATTGATCAGCGATCCCCGCACGAATGCAATCGTATCGGGAATGCTTTAGCAAGCCAAGTTATTCAGCGCGTCGGTGCTATTGTCGATGTCGATTTGAGCTCTATTGGGATCTAATATCTCAATCCCCCGGTAGCAGGCTTTGTCGCTCTACAATCCATCCGGAAATTTGCTTTGAAAGTTTTTCCGATGTCGATTCGACCACCCATCGACAGCTCGTTCAAGGTATCGGTCAATAACGCGACTAAACGAAGTTAAGTTATCTCTAGCTTGCATCATTGCTATGCATCTGGGCGGCGGTGGTGCGGGATATTTGCCATCATTTCTTGAATCTTTCCCTAGCGGTAGGCGTTAAGCTTGTATTGTCCGTATTCGGATTTTATTTTGTCGACAATAAACGCGGTAAGACTCACTCATCTGAAAACCCGATCATATCCGATCAGACAATGGCCCAGAATTTATCGCAGGTCACCTGCAAGACTGGCTCACAAAAGTTGGCATCAAGCCGCTGCGCATCTATCCCGGCAGCCCATGGGAGAATGGATACAATGAACGCTTCAACGGAACTTTGCGCCGTGAAATCCTGAACGCCGAGTGGTTTACCTCGCTCGACCAGGCTCAAACCGTCATCAATACCTGGCTCCGGCAATACAATCGTGTTCGGCCGCATCAGGCCCTGGGCATGCGTCCACCAGTACCGGAAACCCTAATTCAAAGTGGCCCATAAAGTGGGGGCTGGACACTCTGCATTCGGTTCCGACCATGAGCGAGACGGGTTCAGCCTTCGACTTATTCGGCATTTCTAAATGTTGGATGGAGCCGGTTGGTGTAACTTTTCCATACTGATACCATCCCAAAATGGGATCATAGACGGTAAATTCAAATCACCTCCAAATGGGCGTCACTCTTTCATGACTGCCGGGATTCAATGATCGCTCGGTGCTGTCGTCTCATCAGATTCTATATCGAGTGAATTTGCATATGCATCAACAATCTCGGCTAAACGTGGGCTATACTTGCGATACAACCCAGCCCGTCCCCGTCTAGCTTGGCAGCCTCGATGCGTTTCATGGGGTTTGCAGTTGCTTAAATGCTTCCGATACCGTCGTTGTAACGCCTTCGTCGACCAGTGATTGTAATAGGTCAGACATTAATTCTCGAACGGATTTGTCTTCTGAAACAACCTTCGGAAATAGATCGTCCATTTCCATGAAAGATTCCACGATCTTTCTTGGGTCACCGTCGCCTTTTGAATATGTAGATGCAAGAAGATCTGAATTAGGGTCTTCGACAAGGAACGTTCGACCATCATCTTTCGTGCCATTCTGCCAGCGTACCCATGCCATGAGGGCAAGACAAATCGCAGGAGAAGTTTGGTTCTTAGACTGGCGTTCAATAAGCGGTGGAATTAGCCGTTGGGGAATCTTCCGGCTACCATCTACCGCTATTTGTTCGGTCTTATGATTGAGTGATGAGTTTTTAAAGCGAGCAATTAGTTCGCTGCGATAGGTCTTTGCGTTGAAGCCCGGGATCTCTGGCAAAGTTGTCTCTACTTCGTCCCAAAGTTTGTCCACAAAGTTAAACAAGGTATGATCATTGATAGCCTCGTGAATGAATGTGTAGCCGCACAATCCGCCAAGATATGCGAGTGCCGAATGAGCGCCGTTTAATAGTCTTAGCTTTGCTTTTTCCCATGCCTCAACATCATTGGTTAGCTGAACCCCCAACGCGGCAAGTCCGGGTTTATCGCCAACGAAGTTATCTTCTATGACCCATTGTGTAAAACTTTCGGTCAGAGTGAGGCCTTCGTCCCGTAAACCTGTTTCCAATCTAAAGTTATCTTTGTCCGCGTTGGTTGTGGCAGGCGTAATGCGATCGACCATGGAAGATGGAAAAGCATTATTCGCCTCGATCCAGTCAGCGAGCCTTCTGTCGATTTGATCTGCGGCTTTGAGCACGGCAGTTCTGGCAATTTCGCCATTGTTTGAGAGATTATCGCACGAAATAATAGTAATGCCGGGGAGGTACTTCAATTTCCTGCGACGTAATCCGCAAGCGATCAAATGCGCTGCAGAACCAAACCCAATATCATCGTATCCTTTCTCTGTAATGGTTAGCGTAACCAGCTTTGTGTGGGGCCGCGCAATTGCGACTATTGCTGCTTCGGGATTTGCACCGCCATCCGTGACCTTACCCACTGATTTGATCAACCGATCCTTATGATCGAGGCCATCATGTTCACGTAACGTATATAGCCCGTTTTGCGGTTTCAATGCGGATATGGCTTTGTTTGAACGCAGAGCGATGCACTCAATCATCCAGCCGGTATCTCCAAGACTCATCAGCTCGTCGAAGTATGCAGCTTGGTGAGCTCTATGAAACGCACCAGGCCCGATATGTATAACAGACGGGACAAGATTACGATCGTAGCTTGATCGCACGATGTGGCTCGGCAACTCACTCGATGTTTTGGAGTTAAGACGTTCACTCATCATGTAATTCCTGGAAGCCAAAGAGAGAGTGCGGGAAAAAAGGCAACGAGTAAGAGTGCCACGATCAATGCCAGATAAAACGGCCAAATTGTCTTGATTACAGTTTCGGGTTTTTCATTACCGACGGCGCAGCCGACGAACAAAACAGACCCAACTGGAGGTGTAACCAAACCAATGGCCAGCGTCATAAGTAAAACGATACCAAAATGAACTGGATCGAGGCCGATATCCACCGCTATAGGAGTGAAAATAGGTGCCATGATGATGATAAGCGGCGCCATATCCATAAAGGCGCCGAGAACGAGAAGCACGGCAATCATCAATAATAAGATGATCATATGGTTGCTCGACACACTGGTTAGTAGGGATGCGAGAACACTGGGCCCGTCCAAATAGGCGAATAGCCAACCGAACATGGCGGCAGATCCAATTATAAGCATAACCATTGCCGTTGTTTGTACGGCGCCAGTTATTGCGTTTCGAAATTCCGTTCGCCCAAGTGATTTGTATACTGTTACGCCGATCAACATGGTATAGACTACCGCAACCGCAGCACTTTCTGTTGGCGTAAACACACCGAGCAATATGCCAAGCACAATGATCAGCGCCGTGAGAACGCCCGGAAACGCAGCGACACTCGCTTTGATAAATGCCCGCCAACCGGGAAACTCCCCACTGGGATAAGATCGCGCTATCGCGATACGCCAAGCTGCAAACATTAGTGCGCCGCCCGCTAAAATGCCGGGAATAACCCCGGCCAGAAAAAGATCTCCAACACTTACGCTCACTGGCGATGCTGCGGCGAAAATTATCATGTTGTGAGACGGGGGGATCAATATTCCCAGGATTGCAGCTGTGATCGTGACATTCACGGCGTAGTCGCCATCATAACCGCGGTCTCGCATCATTGGCATCAGTGTAGACCCCATCGCAGATACTGAAGCGACGGCGGAACCAGATACAGCTCCAAACATCATGCTTGCGCCGACATCCACTTGTCCAAGGCCACCCCTCGCGCGCCCCATTGCGGCCTCCGCCAAGGCGACTAAGCGCGCTGCGATGCCCGCGCGTGCCATTAAGTCGCCAGCGAAAACGAAGAATGGTATCGCCATCAACGTGAAGGTGTTCATGCCTGCGGACATTCTCTGAAAACCTACGATGGTGGGAATGTCTAAGAGCGCAAATGTCACGATTGAAACAGCGGCCAGAGAATAGGCAATCGGAACTCCCATCCCAAGCAATAGAAATAAACCTAGAATCAAAAAGGTTAGTTCCATGCGGGTGCAACCTTTTTATTTGTGAGTTCGCACACGATATGCTCGCCAGCAAAAAAGACAGTAGCGATTCCCGAAAGAACGAATGGATAATAAGCGAACGCCCTTGAGATTCCGAGAGTGGGGATCATGTGCGTGGATGTCGCATGAGCAAGAGCAATCCCCTCTTTCGCCATCATCACCGCGACCAAGAGAACGATTGAATGAGCGAATAAGCGCAGTACTTTTGCGGTGAGGGGTTTTGATAACTCGACTATCAATGAAAGCCTGATGTGAAATCCTTCACGCACGCCGCTAGCTGCAGCGAATAGGATAAACCAAAGCATGAGCAATAGTGCTAATTGCTCAGTCCACGCGGGCGGAGCGCTTAACACATAGCGGGCAAACACCTGCCATGAAATAATCGCCGTCATGAGTAGAAGGCCAAGCCCAGATACCCATAATGAGACACGGCTCAATAATATAGAAATCTTGCTCATTATGGGACCTCAAAATCGGAAATCTCAGCTGCAATACGTTCGAGTTGGGGGGTATTGAGATATTTGTTCCAAACGGGTTGGACAGCGTCTCTAAATGGCCCTGAATCTGGTTCGTGAATATCGATGCCAGCGTCCATCAATTTTCGCTTAGAACTCGATACTCGCTGATCCCAAAGCTCTCGCATGATCGGTACGCTATCACGTGCAGCTGATCTTATAATTCGACGGTCTTCCGGGCTTAGTTTCTCCCAACGACGTGCAGAAACCAAAAATATTTCAGGTGCCATCACATGCCTAGTGAGGCTATAGTTGGGGGCGGCTTCAAAGTGGCGGGTTGATTCATACGACGGCCAGTTGTTTTCTGCGCCGTCGACGACTCCTTGCAGCAATCCTTGGTACACTTCGCCAAACGACATTGGCGTTGCATCGCCGCCTAGAGCCTCGATCATGGAAACGAACAAGTCCGAGTTTTGGACTCGAATTTTTTGGCCACGCAGATCGTCTGGAGAGTTGATCGCACGGTTGCGCGTGTAAAAACTGCGTGCTCCGCTGTCGTAGAAGCACAAACCGATCAGCCCATGGCGCTCAAGGCTTGATAAAATGCGCTGACCAGGGGCTCCATCCATTGCAGCGCGCATATGTTCAACCGACCGAAAAATAAAAGGCAAATTAGGAACCACCGTCTCTGGAACGATGGAGTTCAAAGGTGCTAGGTTGACCCGGTTGAAATCAAGTCCCCCAAAAATTGTGATCTCCAGCGTATCTCTTTCTTCACCGAGTTGACCGCCACTGAAGACTTTGACGCGGATACGGCCATTGCTCCGTTTCTCAACGGCCTCAGCGAAGAACTGCACCGCTCGCACCGTGGGGTAATCAGATGGATGAGTATCCGCCGATGCAAGTGAGCGGGTCGATCGTCCACCGCATCCTGCAAGAGCTAAACCACTGATGAAAACAGTGCGCCGAGTAGGCGAATGGGCGATCATAGCCGATAAGCTCTCTTGGCAAGATTGTAGGATAGATCCTCAGCGAGCTCGTTGGCTTCGTCCAATGAGAGCCGATGTTCGGCCACCAGGCGTGCCAAATATGCGCAATCCATCCGTCGTGCTACGTCGTGGCGCCCAGGAATCGAAAGAAAGGCGCGCGTATCATCATTGAAGCCAGCGGTATTATAAAAGCCGGCAGTTTCAGTAACTTGTTCGCGAAACCGACGCATGCCTTCTGGGCTATCGTGAAACCACCAAGGTGGTCCAAGGCGAAGAGCGGGATAGTGCCCAGCCAAAGGGGCGAGTTCTCGCGAATACGCGGTTTCATCTAGTGTAAACACGATGACTGTAAAATTGGGTTCTGAGCCAAAAGCATTCAACAGGGGTTTGAGCTGTTCAACAAATCCTGTCTGCATCGGAATGTCGGCGCCTTTGTCGCGCCCAAACATCTCAAACAATGGTTGGTTGTGATTTCTATAGCTGCCCGGGTGCAATTGCATAATGAGACCATCGTCGAGGCTCATTCTTGCCATTTCGACTAGCATGTGGGCTCTGAACAGTTCGGCGTCTGATTCTGAGCTCGGTTGCGCCCGCACGCGCTCATACAGGTCTGCTGCATCGGTTTTGCTAAGGACTTTGGTCCTTGCGGTAGGGTGGCCGTGATCCGTCGCGGTCGCGCCGTGAGCTTTAAATATCTGACGACGAATTGCTAGCGCGTCTAAATATCCATCATAGGTGTTCGTGTCACAATCCGTGATTTCGCCAAGTTTTTTGAGGTTTTCGCTGAACCCCTCGAATTCTGGATCGATGACGCTATCTGGTCGGAATGTCGTGATTACACGTTTTCCCCAATCTAGAGATTTGAGTGTAGCGTGTGCTTGCAGGGGATCTAGCGCGCCTTCCGTGGTAGCGATAACCTCGATGTTGAGGGAATCCATTAAAGCGCGCGGTCGAAACTGCGGCGTGCTGAGATTTTCGCTAATTGCATCATAATAATAATCTGCATTTTCAGCGCCGAGACGTTCATCGAGATCAAACAGTTCTTTATAAACCCAATCATGCCAAAGCTGGCTCGGCGTACCTCGGAAAAGATGGTAATTCTCTGCAAAACGGCGCCATACTTCTCGCGGGTTCGTTTCGACGTGTCGGTCTGTTTTCTTTACCGGCTGCAACCCCAAATCTTCAAGCCTCATGCCTTGGGAGTAGAGCATTCTGAACACATAATGATCGGGCTTGATCATCAGCTCGGCTGGGTCCGGAAAGGGAGTGTTTTCAGCGAACCAATTTGGATCAGTATGTCCGTGCGGCGATACTATTGGTAGGTCTTTCACGCCGCCATAAAGCTCGCGAGCAATGGCCCTTTGGGTTTGATCACTCGGAAACAAGCGATCTGGATGTAGAACGAGCGACTGTCTCATAGATCGCTTCCTCCAGAATAGCGCTTTAGTTCAGCGGCAACCTTGGCTTTAGCCGACTCGATGGCTTCCGATTCAGTAATTTCAAACACCATATTCGCGACGCCTCGCAAGTGAGCACGCATTGCGTTTCGCGCGGCTTCTGGGTTCCGATTTTTCAGTGCACGGAATATAGCTTCGTGCTCATCTATTCGCGGCTTTATGCCGATCGACCTTACTTTGCTGTCGAACATCGCAGCTTGTTGGGACCTTGCGCGTGAATCCCAAAGGCTCTGAACCGCGTGCAACATTGCTGAGTTCTTGGTTGCAGATGCAATCGTGAGGTGAAAACGTCTATCTGCGTCTTCTGACATTGCGACGTCACGTTGATTTTCCTTCTCCATCTCGAGCACTAGGCTTTGGAGTTCGCCAATTTCTTGATCTGTAATGTGCAGGGCGGCCAGGGCGGCGGCTTCCCCTTCAATTAGAGCGCGTGCCTCCAACAATTCGAAGGGGCCAACGTCCTTTGGAACTGGGCGCCCATTAATGGGCTCTAGTGAACGTAGATAAACACCAGAACCGGTAACGATCTCAACATATCCGTCGACCTCCAATGCGATCAACGCTTCACGAACTGTAGGTCGACTGACATCATAAATTTTTGCCAGATCGCGTTCTGAAGGAAGCCGATCCCCCAAAGAATACCTGCCCGAATGGATGGTCTCAGCGAGCTGGGTGGCGACTGCTGCGTAGAGTCTCTGTTTCGTCATTTCGCGCCCTTTATTGGTCATGCCAATTTTCGTATATTGACATCTTTGAGATGGCATGTCCAGTATTGGCCTGACCAATTTACTGAAAGATCATGTATGAAAATCGTCAGCGCAAAAGTGATTGTGACTTGTCCGGGGCGGAATTTTGTGACGCTAAAAATTCTGACGGATCAGGGGCTTTATGGGATTGGCGACGCGACTTTGAATGGCCGCGAAAAGGCAGTCGTGGCGTATCTTGAGGATCATGTATTACCCCTATTGATTGGGAAGAATTCCAGTCGGATCGAGGATATTTGGCAACAGCTGTATCGAGGTGCCTATTGGCGCAAAGGACCGGTTACGATGACAGCAATCGCGGCTGTAGATACAGCCCTTTGGGATTTAAAGGCTAAGGCAGCGGGTATGCCGCTTTATCAGCTCTTGGGCGGAGCCTCGCGCGATGGTGTGCTTGTATATGGTCATGCCAATGGTGCCGATATTTCCCAGACAGTTGAAGAGGTCAGCCGGTATCGAGAGATGGGGTATAAAGCGATCCGAGTTCAGTCCGGTATCCCCGGTGTAAAGGGTGCGTATGGGGTGGGTCGAGGTCAAATGTACTATGAGCCCGCGGATTCCGAGCTGCCAAGCGAAACGCTTTGGGACACTACAGCTTATCTAAACTTTGCGCCCCGATTGTTCGAGAATCTGCGAGTGGAGTTTGGGGATGCAATAGAATTGTTGCATGATGTTCATCATCGCTTGACCCCGATTGAAGCGGCTAGGCTTGGCCAATCACTTGAGCCGTTCCGGCTCTTTTGGCTTGAAGACTGCACCCCAGCAGAAAATCAAGAGGCTTTCAGATTATTGCGCCAGCATACCACAACGCCCTTAGCGGTCGGCGAAATATTCAGTTCGATTCATGATTGTCGAACGCTAATCCAAGAGCAATTGATCGATTATATTCGTGCGACCGTTGTCCACGCCGGAGGGATCACGCATTTGCGGCAAATTGCGTCGCTCGCGGCGCTCTATCAGGTTCGGACGGGGTCACATGGTGCTACAGACTTATCCCCGGTTTGCATGGGTGCCGCGCTGCATTTTGATCTTTGGGTGCCAAATTTCGGAATCCAGGAGTACATGCGTCACACCGATGCAACAGATTCTGTATTTCCCCATGATTACAGTTTTGAAGATGGCTATCTGCACCCAGGTGATGCTCCGGGAATTGGTGTAGACATAAACGAATCTCTCGCCGCTAAGTTTCCTTATGAGCCGAAGCAACTGCCTATCGCGCGTCTCAGCGATGGTTCAATGTGGAATTGGTAAAGTGGAATGACGAGATCGCCCTACTGGCTGGCTTCGCCACGCTCAATTTTTAAGGAATTCATGCATTCTACAAACTCTATTGGGATTGTGGCGTGGCTATATGCGGGTGATGGGTTCGACTTACCTCATGAGTTCGCACTAATTGAGACCCTATAGTCGCCAGCGTAAGCGTTTTGACTGGGTGAACAGTTGTAGTGTATTGGCATCCAAGCAGCACCTATCGCCGTCGCTAAAGGTCCTAGTTTGGATGGTACGATAACGGGCCCTGGTATCGGATTGCGCTTTGCGGCGACTTTCTGAGATGTTGCATTTGCGATGGTGGCCAAGATTTCTGCGCGGATCGGACCGCCAATGCTCACCAACTCAGGGGCCAGCCAGCATTTAGCTGAATAAACGACTTCACACAATTGATCGGTGGCACGCTCTATCCATTTGGCGAGAACGTCACTGTGAGCGATCTCTTCGTCTATGTCTGCCAGCCTTCTAATCTTGAACCCGGCGCGATGTAGGTTTTGGATCAGATCCAGTCCAGAAGGGCGAGGTTCATCCAAGGGAAAGAAGCCGCCGATTTCACCAGAATTTCCAAGGGTTCCGGAATAAAGCCTACCATTGGTAACAATGCCGGCTCCGATACCATAACCTAGATGGATGAAAACCGTAGTTCGCTTATCATCGTCGTTCGCATGATAAAAATCCGAGAATGCACCTGCCGACGCAACATTCTCTACCCAAACCGGCATACCTGTTTGCTGACTAAAAACAGCTTCCAGATCGACTCCCCGCCAAGAGCTCAAAGCTCCAACCGTATGACGCGTGGCGCCCTGATCTTGAGAAAAGCCGGGTATCGCTAATCCAAGACCAAGGCAGCGCTCGATCGGTAATCGATGTTTTTGTGCTAATCTGTTTACCTGTCGAGCAATTTTTTGAGCGGTGCTAGCGGGGTCAACTTCCTCGTATGCTAGGCTCATAGCTTCGATTGGTTTACCCGCGAAATCAAGTGCAGCAAAATCAATCTGATGCGGATAAAAAGATACGCCAATGGAGAATGCGCCGGCTGGATCAATACTCAGCGGCCGTGCCGGTTGACCGCGTGTCCCTGAAATGGGTGCACCTGTTGCAATCAGGCTGCGCAGTAGAAGTTCTTTGCAATGGCGGGTTACGGCTCCAGCCGTAATGTCACAGAGTTCGACTAATTGAACGCGAGGGAGAGGGCCGTGTCGCCTGATTAAATCGAGCAAGATCTTTTGATTCTGACTTAAATTCAGGTTCATCTCAGCAGGTTCTCGGACAGGTTTTGATGCGTATAAAGACAAATTTCTTTAGATTGACAATCTAATATTATAGAACGAGCCTATAGTTGCTCGGTAACGGGTCCAGACCTTATTGAACTGTCGGAGTAAGCCTTGGACTTTTTGCACGGCAAAGTCATTAGAATTGTCTACGGCACCGCCCATTTTGGAAAAAGCCTATTTTGGGATGCCAGTGCATTACTATTTGCGTTCTATTTGACCGAGATTGTAGGTTTTTCAGCCCAGCAAATGGGGTGGATCTTAGGGGTAACTTTGGTCCTGAACGCTGGGTTCGACCTCTTCATTGGGTTTGCGATGAATTCATTTGTGACCAACGCGCGAGCAGCGAGCATAGCGCATTTGGCCGGCATTCTGATTGCATCTGCAGCATTCGTCTCGTTCTGCGGGATCGGTCTCATCCCTGAAGACTTTCGGTACGCAGGTGCTCTCATAGCACTCATTATTTTTCGGTTGGGGTACGCTATAGGCGATGTGCCGCAAAATGCCTTTATGTCCTTCATATCATTCAATGATTCTGATCGTGCTCGCATTGCGGCCACACGTTACGTCGCCGCTGGAATTGCCCTTCTGGTTTTAACTCTAAGCTTTTCCCCAATCATACGACTAGATGACGTGGATCAACAGGCGGATCTCTTTTTTTTTGCGGCGGTCATAATAGCAATTATTGCGATTTCCTGTTCAACGCTATTGGCTCTGTTTTCAAGAGATCGTCATGTTTTCGGTGAACACGTGCCTGGGCCCGAGAGCCACCAAAACGCAAATTGCAACGGAGCAAATCAGTACTTCTTCCCAGTCCTACTTGCTTCAGTGGCGGTTTTATCGTTGGTGGCGCCGGCCTTCAATAACTTGGAGGCCTACTTTACCGCTTATGCTCTACCAGCCGGAGCGGCCGCTGCTTACTTTATGACAAGCGTAGCGGTAGGAAAAGTGATCTCTCAATTCTTATGGGCGAGACTGGGGGCGTCGATTGGCTTGCTGAACACTCTTCAGTTTGCGGCTTTCACAATGGTTATGGCGTGTATCGTTTTTGGAACAACAGCTCGACAGGGTGGCGTCTTCGCCCTCGGCTCAGGAGCGTTCTTCGGTGCCGCTTATGGCGGCTTATTAATGTCGTTATGGGGGCTTTGCGCCAAAGCGACAGCTCTCACTCCAGAAAGCACTGCTCGTCGCTTCGGCATGTTCACGTTCTTTTCAAAGATGGGGCGGTCCGCATCGATGATCATGCTGGGTTACCTCTTGGGCTTGTTTGATTACACAGAGGCAGAAATGGGCGCGTTCTACATGTCTTTGATCATGTCGCTCATCCCGTTGACTGGGGCGGTGATCATTTTTGCGGTTTCTTTCAAACTCAGCGGTTCCGAGCAAACTGAACGGTAACAACGGAATTTCCGAAGGCACGTACGCAAGCGCATTCATAAAAAATATGTCATAAAAACAGTTCATTATGCTGGTTTCGGAGATCTCGAGCGCCGAATAAATTTTAAATTGACAAAATAAATTTAATCTCTCTATATAGCGCTCGCTGTCTCCGATTACCTCCATTCAGCGGAGCAGCATCCGATATAAATTGAGGGGTAAAGGGAGAAACATTATGCTGAATCCAAAACGCGGGATTGCGGTTTCCGCGATCGCGTTACTTTCTACGCAATTCGCCTTAGGAACCGTTTTTGCGCAAGAGAGCGCAGATAACGACGTTGAGGCGCAGGACACAACAAACCTTGAGCTTGATAGTGTGGTCGTTGTCGGCACACGAAAGAGTCTTTCGGATGCGCTCGATCTGAAGCGTGAATCTGTTGGCGTTTTGGATGCAATCGTGGCATCTGATATTGTCGCTTTCCCCGATTTGAACGTTTCCGAGTCATTGCAGCGTATCCCCGGGGTGACGATTAGCCGGTCTCAAAACGGAGAGGGTGCAAACATAAGTGTGCGTGGATTGGCACCAGAATTTACACGCACTACGCTAAACGGAATTACGGCGGCAAGTGGTGCTGCCGGGCGAGAGTTCGAATTCGACATTTTTGCGTCTGAGCTGTTTTCCCAAGTTACAGTTGCGAAGACACCTACAGCGGACATGACCGACGGCGGGCTGGCGGCGACTGTTGATCTTAGAACGCCCAGACCATTTGATTTTTCCGATCGTCAGTTTGCTGTCGCTCTAAGTGGCCAGTATGCGGAGCTAGGGGGCTTTGAGGATGGGCTTGAGCAAGTTGATCCGAGGGCATCATTCTTGTTCTCCAACACCTTCGACAATGACCGTTTAGGTGTTTTGGTTTCTGGTTCCTATTCCGAGACGACCGTGCGCGCTGACTTATCGCAAACGATCTTTGCGCGCCCTCTCGGCGGAGGCGGAAGCATTGGGTTTGATCCCACTTCGTCAGCTGGGTTGGTCGTGAATGGCACGAACGTGACTGACCCGACTGAGTTGCAGAATCTCGCTGATACGCTTCTGATTGGTTCCGTGCCTCGCGTGGGAACAGATCTCATTCCTCGCGAAAGACTAGGTCTGACTGCCGCCCTCCAGTACAAGGCGACTGATAATTTAGATCTTGGGCTCGACGTCTTGTATGCGGACTTCGATGAAGAGGCGTTCCGGCCGACCTTTCGTGCTGATCCAAACGGTTCGATCAACGAAATCACGACCGACGGCGATCGGATCGTTACCGCTAGATTTGATGAAGTGCCGTGGCGTGTGCGGCCCTTGTTGGCGCCGGAGCAAAATGAGTTTCTGCACGTGACGCTTGATGGCGTTTGGCAGTTGGGAGAAGATTTGAATCTTTATGCTCAGTTTGGCCATTCAGAAGCAACGCAAGATCAAGACATCCGGGTCTATTCCTATCGATTCGATGCGCCACTAACCTTGGATAATTCGGTTGTGGAATATCCACAATTTTCGACAGTTGGGGTCGATGCAGCCGATGCCGCGAGCTACCGACCAGAATTTATCTTGCGTCGGCTAGATGAAAAGGAAGACCAAGAAAGCAGTTTCAAAATTGATCTTACGAAATCATTTGATGGGCCAGTGCTATCATCTTTACAGGCTGGTGCTCAGGTCCGCGATCACACGAAGTCTTTTACGCGCTTCCAAGGTCTCAATACTGATATTCCCGAGCTGTCAGAAGTTGATACGCCTCTTGGTATTTCAGGGTTTTTGTCTGATGCGCCTGCAGGAACCCCGACAGAATTTCCAGTCGTCGATAATAACTTTATACGTGATGACGCGAATATGCCCCCATTGGACATCATCAATGGTAGTACATATGAAATCCAAGAGGAAATTGCGGCAGTGTATGCCAAGGCCAATTTGGATTTTGAGGTCGCTAGTAAACCCGTAGCCGTGGATCTTGGCGTGCGCTATGTTGAAACGGACCTCACTTCACAGGGATTTGTATTGGGTCTTGGCGATCCGTTGCCAATTACGGTGGAGCGCAGCTACAGCGACGTTCTGCCAAGCTTTACCGCTCGGATGGACCTATCGGACGAATTCGTTTTGCGAGCTTCGGCAAACAAGTCCATCACGCGACCTACTGTGAGTCAGCTGTCGCCCGGGGTCACTTTGATTACCATTGGGTTGAGCGGAAACGGCGGCAATCCTCTTCTCGATCCATATCGCGCAAATCAATATGACTTATCACTCGAGTGGTACTTCGCAGACGAGGCTTTGTTGTCGGTAACTGCGTTCCATAAAGATATCGAATCTTTCGTGGCGCTTACGTCGCAAACGGAATTTGTCTTTGGGGAAAATCGTGAAATCACCCGTCCGAGCAATGGCGATGATGGATCGATATCCGGGATCGAGATTTCGTATCAACAGCCTTTTACTTTCCTGCCGGCACCATTTGACGGTTTTGGAACGCTTCTCAATCTGACAAGTGCGGAAAGTGAGGCAACGCGGAGCGTTAACGGCGAAGATATTCGCGGAAACTTGCCTGGCCAATCTGACCTTTCTTACAATGCGATCATATACTACGAGACTGAAAAGTTCGGGGCTCGTCTGGCTTACAGCCATCGTAGCGAGTATTTAGAACGGTTTGAGGCTGGCTTTGACCGGTTTGTCGATGAGCGCAGCCAGTTAGACTTCTCAGCTAGATACACTCTCAATGATAATGTCGATCTGAGCTTCGACGCCATCAACATCAACGGCGAAGATGCTTACACATATCATCGAGATGAGGGGTTCAACTTCATCCATTACGATCAAGGCGCAGTTTATAGCCTAGGCTTCAGATTGAAACTGTAGAAAGGCTTTCCCCCTCAGTCACAGAGTGACTGAGGGGGTGCTTACTTCATATGAGATTTATTTCGATAACGTGCTTGTTTTGGCTCGCGAGCTGCCAGCTATCGACCGCACCCGATGGAAAGCTACTCGTGAGTGCTGCCGATCCATCTGGTGTGGTTATCGTCGCTCATCGAGGCTGTTGGGGTCCAGAGCCCGAGAATACTTTGGCTTCCATCGCCAAATGTGCAGACCTGGGCATACCAATCGTTGAAGTTGATGTGCGTAAAACTCAGGACGAGCAACTCGTCCTTTTGCACGATGCCTCGTTAGAGCGAACGACTTCGCACTCACGTCTTTTGTCAGATGTCAAATTCCAGGAGTTGGCCAACTTCACAACGCTAACTGGAGAAGGTGGTCCAAGTGCGGAGATGACCAGTCATAGAATACCTACGTTTGAGGAGGTTATTGAGAACCTACACCCGACGCTGCTTTTGAACATCGATGACAAAGAAGGTTTCAATCTAGAAATGATTGATATTGCGGCGGAAAATGATTTGGCCCATCAAATAGTGGCGAAAATCGAAGCCAGAGCCAGTGACCCAAACTTCGTTGAACTTGCGAACTATAATGAGTCCGTAAAAATTGTGGCGAAGATCACACAAGGGGAGCAACCTCTTTCGCAAATCGTCGAAGAGTACTCCGAGTTTGATGTGTACGCATTTGAGGTAAAAGCTCGCGAAGAAGCATATTTTGCTGAAGGTGCCGCGGCGATCAAGTCTGCCGGGGCTTACTTCTGGGTCAACACATTGTCGCAAAGTCCTGAAAAAGCTGCCGGTCATGTTGATTCCGTGGCACTAGTCGATCCGTGCGGGCATTGGGGGCGATTGATAAAATTGGGTGTTACTGCGATCCAAACGGATGAACCAAAAGCTCTACAAAAGTTCCTGTCAGAGCCCGGTGATTGTTTTTCCACGGCGTATCCAATTTCAAGCAAGTGAGGCTACGATGCAGATCCGAAGAATTTCATTTCCCCTGTTCGCATGTGCGATGTCATCCATTCTTGGTGGGTGCGCTTTTGAGGCGTCCGAGCCTCTCGAGGCCGACCCAAACCTCCTGGCTGAACTCCACCGTGGGGGCGCTGTTTATCAATATGACTCACCGGTCAATCTGAGTGGCTCCGCTGCGCCATCAAGCGTGGTTAATGTTGAAATCGATGGGATAAAACATCAAACGCAATCGGATGAAGCCGGTACTTGGTCACTTGAACTCGATCCACTGCCGATGGGTGGGCCATACAAGATTGAGATTTCCTCGGCGAACAGCGCATTCGAAGACGTCATCTACTCCGGTTTCACATGGTTGTGTTCTGGGCAATCCAACATGTTTTGGCCGGTACGTGATTCAGAGTTTCCTCCCAACTTTGACCTATCGACGGAACGCCCAGGTCTTCGACTTCTGACTGTGAATCGGCGATTACCAGGTGACGATACTGAGTTAACTGCCGGTTGGGTGGCTGCGACCTCGGAGAATATCGAAGCGTTCTCGGCTGTGTGTTTTTCATTCGGATTGCAGATGCGTGAATCTTTGAATGCCCCCGTGGGCTTAGTGCAATCTGCTTGGGGGGGTACGCGGGTTCAAGCATGGACGAGTTCTGCAACAGATTCCCAACAAATCCATTTTGAGACTGAGCTTTCCCAGCTCAATAGCGTTATGGAAAGTTTGGGGGACGCGCTTGAGGTGTGGAGGTCAGACGTCGACCGTTGGTGGATTGAAAATGATATTGGCAGCCAAGATCAAGGCGCATGGTACCAACCAGACTTTGATGACTCCAATTGGGCCGACGCGATTGTCCCGGTTTACTGGGAGAATGCCAACTTGCCCGACTTTGATGGTGTTGTTTGGTATCGCACAAGTTTTGACTTAGCGGACATTCCGTCTTCGCTCTTGATCAATCTGGGTAAGATCGATGACCAGGATGCGGTCTGGGTCAACGGCGAGTTCGTTGGCGGTAAGAATGAGCACTTTGAAATTCGAGAATATTCCGTTCCCGTCAGTTCCCTAAGGCTGGAAAATAATACGATTGCGGTTCGCATTAGAGATCGTGGGGGATGGGGGGGGATTTATGGCGATCAACCCAAGGTGATTTTGGATGCAGGAACGGCGTCTGAGTACTCGGCTGCTCTGCCGGGCCGTTGGAGATTTCAAGTATCTGGGAAGCAAAGTGAGCTCGGACCGTTTCCCGTGCGTCCAGTAAACAAAAATACACCTACTGTGTTGTTTGACGCGATGATCCGGCCACTGCGACAAATCGCTTTTTCAGGGGTCGTTTGGTATCAAGGTGAATCGAACGAACGAAGACCTGAAATCTACGAAGATCAACTTCGCGATATGATTGATGATTGGCGTTCGTATTTTGATACTGATTTGAAATTCTCGATAATCGAACTTGCGGGATATGATACTTCCCATCGCAGTGTGGCTGATGATGCGTGGCCAAGAATTCGCGCTGCGCAAAGAGCGGTCGCAGGGGCAGATCAGAGCGCGGTGTTGGCGACGGCTATAGATCTAGGCGAAAAAAACGACATTCACCCATTAGACAAGCACACGGTAGGAGTGCGCGCCGCCAGAGCGGTTCTAAACCAGTTTTACGAGACTTCATTTGATGTTTCGACACCTAGTGTTGAGAATGTGCGATCTGAAAACGGCGTGATAGTTTTAGACTTCGGAGATCGTGCAGAACTGGCATTCGATCATCAGATTGGCGAAGCGCTGAATAGCTTTCAACTCTGTGAGAACTCAGTTTGCTTTGCGCCGGATGTCCAGCTTGTTGATGGTCAGTTCATTCATGTAAGCCGGTCTGGAGTTTCCTCTGAATGTCCCGAAGTTCGCTATTTGTGGACAGACTTTTCTGCCAGCTTTCTCAAGGGGCCTAGCGGATTGCCCGTCGCGCCTTTCAAAATTTCATCTTGTTTTGAGTAAAGCCACTTCATGTTGCGCGGTATAAGTCCTTTGTTATCACCCGATTTGCTGAGCGTTCTGGCATCGATGGGGCATAGCGATGAGATCGCTATCGTTGATGCGAATTTTCCTGCAGCGTCGAATGCTAATCGTTTGGTTAGAGCGTGTGGAGTGAGCGCGACCGATATGGTCGGGGCTGTTCTTTCCCTGCTTCCGCTCGATGCGTACGCTCAAGATGGGGCTGCGTTCAGCATGGAGGTCGTAGGTGAACCAGAAACAACGCCTTCTATCGTACAAGCCTTTCAGCATCTAATTCGAACGAAGGCAGATCATCCGTGCGAAATTGTTTCTGTCGAGCGGTTTGCCTTTTACGAACGTTCTAAGCGAGCTTTTGCGATCGTCGCCACGGGTGAGACGCGGCTGTACGGCAATTTAATTCTCAAGAAGGGCGTCGTCGCACCTGAACAATCGGGCGGGAAATAAGTAAATGCGGACGCTAGATGTACATTTGGGAAAGCGCCGGATCGGGCAAACTGATCTTTCGGTAACCGAGCTTGGTTTCGGGGCGGCACCGCTCGGAAATCTTTACCGAGAAGTGACGCGAGATGACTCCTACGCAGCGGTGAACGCGGCGTGGGGTGTTGGAATGCGATACTTTGATACCGCGCCGTATTACGGGTTTGGACTCAGCGAACGCCGTATTGGGAACATCGTACGATATCGTCCACGTGACGAGTTTGTTGTTTCGTCGAAAGTCGGACGGTTGCTCAGAGCGGTTCCAGACCACCAAGGTATCGAAATGCGCCGCGGGTTTTGTTCGCCGATGCCATTCGAGCCTCATTACGATTACTCTTATGACGGGGTCATGCGTTCCTTTGAGGATAGCCTGCAGCGACTCGGTTTGGCGTCAATCGACATCCTTTTGGTCCATGACATTGGTGAGGTCACACATGGAGCGGCAAATACCCAGCACTTCTCCGATTTGGAGCGCGGTGGATACCGGGCGCTTGATGAGCTGAGATCAGCTGGATTGGTGAAAGCGATCGGTCTCGGTGTCAACGAATGGGAAGTCTGTGAAGCAGCAATAGAAATAGGGCGTTGGGATTGTTTCCTATTGGCCGGTCGATATACGTTGCTCGAGCAGAGCGCTTTAACCTCCTTCATGCCTAAATGCGCTTCGCATGGCGCCAGCTTGATCATCGGTGGGGCCTACAATTCTGGTATTCTCGCAACGGGCGCCCGCAAGGGCGGGGAGCTCTATTACAATTATGCACCGCCACCGCCGGATATAATTGATCGCGTTATCGCTATCGAGAACCTATGCGACGATCATGGAGTCACCCTTGCAGCCGCAGCGCTACAATTCCCGCTTGCGCACCCTTTGGTTTCAACTGTCATCCCGGGAGTTGGTAGTGCGCGCCGGGTCGGGCAGACGATGAAAATCTTTAATGAGAAAATTCCAGCGATGTTCTGGAGCGATTTAAAGTCGGCAGGATATCTCGCTGATGGCGTGCCGGCACCATGATCATCGACGCTCATCAGCACTATTGGAAAATCGACTGCGGCGACTATCGTTGGCTGTCGCCTGAATTGGGTGTCTTGTATCAAGACTACCTTCCAAATGACCTCGACCCACTTTTGAAAGCGGGGGGGGTGACGGGAACAATCATTGTTCAGGCGAGCGATACCGAAGACGAAACGCGCTTCTTGTTGGACAAAGCAAAAGCAGATCCGTCAGTGTTCGGCGTGGTTGGCTGGGCCGACTTGAAACGCCGGACTTTCCGGAGCGCTTCGATTCTTTGATGGCATATACTGCTACAAAGGCTGCTGTTAGTGGACTGACCAAAGCAATTTCAGCCGACCATATCAAGCAGGAAATACGCTGCAACGCCATTTGCCCCGGCACCGTTCAATCGCCCTCGCTGGATGAGCGTCTCGCAGAGACAGGTGACCATGGAAAATCACGTGCAGATTTAGTTGCGCGCCAACTAATGGGGAGTATCGGTGATCCGAAAGAGATTGCCGCGCTGACCACTTACTTAGGATCCTCCGAGTCCGCTAATTCCTCCGGAACAATCAACGTCAGCGATGGTGGTTGGTCAAATTGAGCGGATTCTAACTGGGGTGGCGGCTGTACTCCTATGAGCTGCCACCCCGCCTTTTTTTGATATCAAAGAATGTATCCCGTCAGGGCCTTTGAGACAGTTTAGGTTGTTTTGCTAAGGGAGTGTTTCTGGCTCATCGTAGTCCTTTAAGGGATTGATGATGAGAACGAGAACGGGGCCGAATGGATCGGCTGACAAACATGTAAAAGAGATAAAGCGTAAGACCCGCCGGAAGTTTTCGGCCGAGGAGAAAATCCGGATTGTCCTGGATGGTCTGCGCGGGGAAAGCTCGATCTTCGAGTTGTGCCGGCATGAGGGCATCGCAGAGAGTCTGTATTACAACTGGTCGAAGGAGTTCATGGAGGCAGGCAAGAAGCGCCTGTCCGGTGACACCCAACGCCAGGCGACATCGGGTGAGGTGACCAGCTTGAAGCGCGGGACCCGCGACCTGAAGGAAGCGCTGGCAGAGGCGTTGCTTGAGAACCGCATGCTCAAAAAAAGCATGCTCGCGGATGGGGACGACCCAGAATGAGGTATCCCGCATCTGAGAAGCTGGAGATCATCCGGCTGGTTGAAGGCTCGCATCTGCGGGTGAAGCGTACGCTGGACAAGCTCGGTGTGTCCCGGCCTACTTTCTATCGCTGGTATGATCTGTACCAAAGGTTCGGCGAAGCCGGTCTTGAGGATCGCAGATCGCATCCCGGGCGCGTCTGGAGTCGTATCCCGGACCATGTTCGCAATGCTATTCTGGAGATGGCCTTGGCGCGGCCAGAGCTCAGCCCAAGAGAGCTGGCGGTCACGTTCACAGATGAGCGTCGCTACTTTGTCTCCGAGGCCAGTGTTTACAGGTTGCTGCGCTCGCACGATCTGATCACCAGCCCAGCCTTTATCGTGATGAAGGCGGCGAGCGAGTATAGGAACAAGACGACTGCGCCCAACCAGCTCTGGCAGACCGACTTCACGTATCTCAAAGTCATCGGGTGGGGCTGGTTCTATCTCTCGACCGTGCTGGATGACTTCTCGCGCTACATCATCGCCTGGAAGCTCTGCACGGGCATGGCAGCATCAAATGTCGAGGATACGCTGAACGTGGCCTTGGAGGAAACAGGTCTGGACCAAGCCAATGTCGTGCATCGTCCGCGTCTGCTGTCGGACAATGGCCCGTGCTACATCTCTGGGCAGCTCGCCGATTATCTTGAAGACAAGGGCGTGCCGCACACCCGCGGCGCGCCTTATCATCCCCAGACGCAGGGCGAGATCGAGCGCTGGCATCAGACGCTCAAGAACCGCATCCTGTTAGAGAACTATTTCTTGCCGGGCGATCTGGAAAATCAGGTCGCGGCGTTCGTCGGTCACTACAACCATCAGCGCTATCACGAGAGCCTCAAAAACCTCACGCCGGCTGACGTCCATACCGGACGCGGACAAACCATCCTGCTCGAACGAGCGAAAACCAAAAGGAGGACGATGAAACAACGGCGCTTGCAGCACGCAAAATCGGCTGCTTAACTGAAACCAAGATGAGCCAAGCCTCCTGAATGTCAGACCGTCATCTGTCTCAAATTATCTGACGACGGACAATCAATATCTCGGACAACTTGATGGCAAGCTACAGGAAGCTTTCAGCGCAAACACATCTGTACACTGGCTGGCGGCGTCTCGGCGAAGGATGCGCGCTCGCTCGCGCCCATGCTTTACTGCCAACCAGAACTAATAGAGCGCCAACCCAAAGGCAGTTTTGCCTCATTCGTTCGCGGGACAACAAGTGCAGCTCTGCCTCTTGCCTTTCCATTTGGTCATATAGAACAAATGGACCGAATGAGCCGCGACGATGCGTTCTTGGTGCGAAATAAAATGCGGTCTAGATATGCGATTCACATCTCCGAGCTTGGGCGCACCGATATTGAAGACAAGCCGGATGAGCCACCGCCCGCCTCGTCATTTGACGAAAAGGATCCGCCGCCGAAAAACGATGCTGTTTCTCCAGCGAATGTGGATATCGAGCCGAGTGATAAATGGTAGTTTATTTTCGCTTCGCACCAAATGCCAATCCGGCTCTATAAGAGATCCATCCACGTTGCACCAGCCAACCGGTTGCCGCAGCTGCGATTGGAAACGCAAAAAGGTACCCCGCCGTTGGGCCCAGAAGATGTGAAATACCAGCCGCACCTTCAGCAAATACTGGAAAACCCAATGCACCCAGAAGCAGCCAGATTGTTACCGTCACGAATCCGAGCCGCCAACCAAAAAGCCCGCCAATCGTGGTCACTGCGAGTGTCTGCATCGTAACTGGAACTGGGATCACCGGGATCACAATATATGACGAGGCCGATAGCAAAATTGTCCCACCGAGAACCAGAAGGATTGTCCGCATAATCCCGGCTTCCACCGCGATAATTGGATCTTGCATTTTTTCACTCATGCGCACCGAACTGCTCTTTGATCGCTTCCCGTCTCGCTGACTACCGAACCGCCGCGAATTGTCTATGTAGTGCCATTACAAAAAGACACGCTCAGAATCTAAGGGCGATGTCTGCTAGTGACCCAAAGCGGACGTTAGAGCCCGCGTTATGTCTCCTTTGGGTCAGGAACAGACATTGGACGAGTATAGGACGCTGTGTGCATACCCGTTTGCGGCGACCACCTTTGTGTTTGCATTCAAGACAAAACGTATGTTGTGCCCATTGACGTAATTCAACTACTGCGCACTTTGAGTGGCGATGCGCAGTAAAAATGTCAAAGATTTGAAATGAACTTCAGAATTTTCTTTTTCGCTAGTCTAGTCCTTGCCGCGACGCCACAGGTGCAAGCCGATGAGCACAAAACATACCTATCTCCGGAAGGCGTCCAATATGCCGTTCCCACCGACGGATGGGAAGCTGTTACGCTTAGGCAAATTATTGAAATAACGGATAATCACAAGAAGCTCGATCAAAGCCTGAGATCCGTGCCAAATGCAAAAAAGGTGCTTGCCCAGCACCAGCGAATTTACCTGCTAAATATGATGATTCCAGAAGGTAGAGTTGCGCAAGTCAGTTTGGGATTGAACCAAATGACCCCGGCCGAACAACTCTCACTGAAGCAGATCAAGTCTTCAACGAAACTTCGGCGCGATCTTGATCAATTGGTTTCGGAGAGACTGGGTCCAGACATAGCAAGAGCGCTTCATGCAACTCCCGGTTATGCGAGTGCCGTTCTTGTAGATGGACGGTTGCGGTCTTTTGGCGAATGGGAGTGTATGTTTATGGAGTTTGATCTCTCCATGGACACCGGACATCGCCTTGATCATTGGTCGGTACAATGTCCGGATGGGGAGAAAGTGGTTCAGTTCACGATTTACATCGACCACTCGTATCGGTCCGTCGCGCAAGAAACGATCGAACAAATGATCGCTTCGGTCGACACATCGCAGGCTGCGTGGAGTGGGGCGCAACCGTAAATCTTCGGTTCCACCTGTGGTCGGCGCTGAAAGCAGTCGAACACAGAATTAATTTGCATGCGTTTCGCATGGTTCAAATCGATAAATCGTTTCATATTGGACGGTATGCTGGAGCAGTGAAATGGAATACGTCGAAAGTAACATGCTATCGCGCTTCTCTAGGGAGTTCATACGAAGTCACCCCGAGATGTATGTGGGTGAACGCGAGTTTTCTACGCATTCCCTGGCTAATATCTTGGAGGTGGCAGGAGGCGTATTAGGTGTTCAAAAATCAACCGTCGATCAGTGCGGGAATTGGACGATTTACAGGAGTGATTCCGATTGGCTGCCGGACGATGGAATCGCCGGGTTCAGCCAAATTAATCCTTTTCCGGAAGCAGGCATTAATTCGGTTCGACCGGAAGCGGTCATCGCGGCTCTGGCTAAACACCTTCAAATCAAACGCGGAAGCTCATCTCCAACCTATCTGATAGGCAAGGATCATACTGCTCCGAATTGGGGTGATGACGCAAAGTGGCGGCTACAGATCGCGTTCTGTCTATGAGGTGGGGCTCACGTCCTCTTAGACGCCGGGAGCAGACTTTAGCTCAGCGTCCCAAACTCGCCCCACAACGGTCGCTCATCAGTTCTGAATGGCGAGCATTAGGAGACATTAGCTCAGAGGCTTAAGTCGCCCTAACTCGGTCGTTCAAATGCGCGGAAAAATTTTTTCAGCCGATTCAACATCCTCTCGGGTGATACCAAACCGAAATATCACCATTTGATAAATAAGCTCGTACCCAGCCTTCGAAGATAGTTTTTCGAGGAAGCTTATGATTTTCGCATGGCTCTTGATCAAGGATCCTGATTTTGATCCAATCATCTTCGCCAACCTCGTCAGAAAGCGCTCTTGTTTCAAGAATCTCGATGCTGGGAACCCACCCGGGATACGGGCGGATCGCATTCTGCATTTCAGGGGTAATCTTTACAGGTCTTGTTTCTCCGCCAGCCGATGACGCGGCGAGAAATTCATTTTGGGTAACGTACGCTAAACGGCCTTCAATCAACGACAAATACGATGAGAAACGATCGTCGTTTTCCATGAGAAGCCAGACAAAGTCGTCCTTCAGCTTCACTCGCACCCATTTCCCGGTTATTCCGTAAACAACCATTTGTTTGTTCTCGTACGACGTCTCATGAAGCAGGAAATCGCCCGGCACCAATGAAATCACTTCGATCGAACGCTCTTGCTGATCGATGGTAGGTCGTTCTTTCAAAATCGAGTAGGGTCGCGGCGGTGCGGTTAGGAACAGGTCGCTTTCTGCCCAATATCCGAGATCGGCATAACGTTCAGAGATATCCAGCGTGCCAATGAATTTGGGTTCGCTGACAGCCGCTTTGATCTGTACGGCCGACAAAAGCGCGACGACGAATATTTTCAGAGTCCATTTCATAAAGTGATGCCTCTTCTGTTTCAGCGAAATCACCATATTCCGAATTTGACGGCAGATTATTATGGCGAAAGATCAAATTCCGCAAAATCGGGTGTTGGTCGATACGAAGCGCAGGGGCTTTGTTGATAGAGCTCCGATCCGCGCAAGTTTAATTGACAAACCAATCGCCGACCCGCCGAACGTCCAATTTTGGCGGGCCAATGCAGCTTCATGGCACGATCCAAAGGATCAGCAATCAGAGTTATCTGAGGGAAAAAGCTGAATAACAAGAGGCTTAAACTCGCCCGGTCTAAGACGCTGGCCAGGTCAGCTGCGCGACCGAAATTGCATGCGTGCTTAGCGAGCAAAAGCGGTCGTTGGCTCCGCTGCCATTGGAGACGTAACGCTGCATCAATCGCTGCGCAGTTTATTCGCCAATGCATTAATCGCTTCTGAGACGCGATCTTTGTTGTTGCCTTTGATCGCCCTCGAAATCTCGTTCCAAAGCGCCAAGTTTTCCGTGATCAACTTCTCATCAATGGTCTTATCCAAAAAGCGGGCGAGGGAGGTTCGTGCCCTCCAGCCATCTGTCTTTACGTACAAATGGTTCAACAAGGCTGTTGCGGAGATTAAGTCCATTGTTTTCGAATTGGCGGCGACAGAACTTTTCTTCGCGGCTTCGATCGCGCTTGCGACCACCAAATCAAAATTGGCAATTTCTGAGGCTAGAATTTCGTCACTATCAATCCAGTATGGAGGGAACTCGAGGCTCGCAATTCTGTTTAGGGCAAATTCGAATGAGCGAAATGCTGATTTTTGCGCCTCACTCTGTTCAATATCAGCGAGGCGTTCGGCTTCTTTGGTGGTAACATCAAATATGTTCTCAGCCTCGCTCAGGCGATGATTTTCACGGCCAGCGTAAACGAGAAGCGCTATCCAGATAGCGGCAAAAGCTATCGTAAATTGTGAGTCCAAAATTGTCCAAGCTGCACCTTTTGCACCACCAAGCCCGATAGGACCGATCTGCGGGGGTAGTAGTGCTAGTAGCGACAATATTACAAACCCGATCCACCCCGGAATGGCTTTGCGTTTCCAGAGCCAATGCCGACTATTGATCGTACTCTGGTCTAACCTGTGCTTATCATTTTCGATTTTTTTAAGTGCGGCAGGTGCCTTCGGATCATTCTGCCTAATCAACTCTATTTGAGATCGAGCCTCGCGAGTAAAATTTTCTATTTTTACGGTGCGACGAGAGTCTATTCTTCCAATCCACGTAGCTGACCACGCAAGCCCGATGAAGCCTATCAACCATAGCCAATGATCGAAAAACCGTAGGGTTGAGATCCAAAAGAGTTTTGAGAACTGCAGCGCACCGTCCCATTGACCAGGCGGATCACCATCAACTCCGACTTCGGTAATCCCCGTCGCAACCGCAGCATCGCGCGTTTCCACAACCGCCGCATTCTGGGCGATGAGTTCGGGCATCTCTATTGAGCCAGACTGCTCAAGAGATTTGAAAGTATCTAAATCACTGTCCCTCGGACGAATTAAAATCGAACTTACGGCCACATCCTGTCGAGGAAGGTGCTCACCAGCCACCTGCAAAATTGTGACCCCACATCCAGGAGATTGGGCTGCATCTGTAACTAATATTATTTCCGCTGGTCCGTCGCCCGCGTGCTGCAGGGCGGCATTCAATGCACTGCCAATAGGTGAGAGGTCGTCATAGAATTTTCGAGGCGCGTTCACCGCTTCTCCGAATGGGATCGGCTCGGAGAGTGGAATGCTCTCATCGCATACCTCTGCGTTTTCAGCTCGAAAAAAACGAATGTAGACTGCTGCGGTAGGCTCGTTTTCTTCCAGAAAATCTCGCCGTTTTTGCACCTCCATGAGAGCCATACCCATTCGAGTCTCCATCGACCCGCTTGCATCAATCATGAAGTAATAGGTTCTCTCAGGTTCGGGCGGCGCCCCCTGAGCACTCGCGGCACCATGCAAAACGCCAAACAAAATGCAAAGGAAACAAATTCTGAACATCATGATTGAGCCATTAGTCCGATTCTATGCTGTTTTTGTGTTCTGTGGGCTTATGTTCGCTAACAGGGTCTTACAACGGTTTCGTTATGTCTGGTTTTAGGAATGAGCAGCCAAGCGCGCAAAAGGCTGGTTTTGGGATAAAAGTGGAAAAGAATGACCGAGCCCAAACAGAACCCGGTCACTCCAGCTCCCTCTTGGGAGAGTCAGTTAGGTATCTTCGCGGCCATCCAGCCGTTTTTGGAGCCAGTCTAGCACTTCACCTTCAACCCATCCCACCCTGTTTGGGCCCAGCTGCACCCGCTTTGGGAACAAACCTGCCTTTTCCAGCCGTGCGATGTGTTGGGGTGAGTACAAAACTATCTCTTTCAGTTGGCGCTTTGAGAGTATCCTCATCACGATGTCTCCAAGATTGAAGAGCATCGCGATGCCCAAGGTTATGACTATACCCAGGCGAAGTGAGCATAGCAGAATCAGCTAGAGGATGTCACGGAGCATCATATCTGCTCGCGGCAACGCACGTGGATAGGGTGGCTAAAGGGTGGGCCACCAAGTCACCTCACAATAAAGGTGTTGCAAAACAGCACATTACCAAGAAAAGTGGCGCTTCGGGGAGGATTCGAACCCCCGACCCCTTGGTTCGTAGCCAAGTACTCTATCCAACTGAGCTACCGAAGCGCGGAAGAGGTCACATACTCTTCGCACTCTGGGAAAGCAACACCTGAATTCAGCAAATTACTGTGCGCCGTGAACGCCTCTGGCAATTGCCCGGGCGAGGGTGCTGGCGGCGAGTTCGCCGATCCGGGCGAGCGCCAGGGGGGCGGGCTCGGGCAAGGGCTGCTTT
>JGI12316J15309_10010481_pt1 | contig 67614 bp, 58 predicted proteins | sample MarCyaLeptolynsp_FD_15309 | JGI IMG/M metagenome (IMG submission 15309)
AACGTGTTGGTTTCGTGCTGAAAGCCGGCAATTGCAATACGTGGTTTCATGACGGCTGGGCCTCTTTGGGGTTTCGACCGGTTAGGGTGTCTTTGAACATTTTTTCGACGGCATCGAAATTGCAGGTGTTCCGTGCGGCGATCGCTGCAACCCGGGTCCCGGACTGCGTGCCCGCAACGGCCTTCTGCCGGTAGATGTCCCGGTGACGGCCGGCGACATGAAAGGCTGTCAATTCCTCGGCACCCTCCTGGAGGCAAACGCCCTTCAATCGAAGAAGGTGCGGCGGCATTGCATCCAGCAACGCCTCAATATCGCCGTTCGGCAACGTCTCATCACAGGCGAACGACCAGCTTTCGAACTGATCGCCATGCAACGTTTCGGAATTGCCTGTCTTACCCGATCGAGCCACTGCTCGGTCTCCGTGTCCGATGAGACAATGGACAAGGTCTTCATCCGGCACGGCGGTGATAATCGGTGCCGACACATTATCCTTGCGCAGCATATCCGTCAGCGACGGAAGAGCTGTCGTCCCGGCGATGTCGATCTTTGTCATCAGCAATGTATGCGCGGCGGCGACCTGGGAGACCAATGTCTGATGCAGCAAGGGATCCCGATAGGACGACTCAAAATTCAACGCATCTACGGCTGTCACAACCTGATCGAGGCGCATATCCGGTTCGGCACGGGCGAAATCGGCAATGCGGCCGGGATCGGCGACCCCGCTTGCTTCGATAACCAGATGATCCGGCCGCGGAACCGTGTCGAGCGCCCGCGAAAATGCCGCAAACAGATCGCCGCCGATCGAACAGCAGACACAGCCGTTGGACAAGGCAATCATGTCGGCATCGCGGGCGACGATCAGGTCCTCGTCGATCCCGATCTCGCCAAAATCGTTGACCAGCACCATGATCCTCAATCCGTTCGCCTGGACCAGCAAACGATTGAGCAAGGTCGTCTTGCCCGAACCGAGAAATCCGGCAAGCACGGTCACCGGCAATGGTCCGACCGATTGTATTTGCGACCCGACGCCCGAACTCATTGCGTTGGCCGCCCGTCAAGCACCGTTCCGACGATGCCGATATCCTTCAACGCCTTCGGATCAACACCCAGCGGATCCTCTTCGAGCACCGCAAAGTCCGCCCGCTTGCCGCACTCGATCGATCCGATTTCCCGATCCATTTTCAACGTATAGGCAGCGCCAAGGGTGATCGCACGCAAGGCTTCGGCAACCGAAATCTTCTGGTTTTCGCCCAGGACCGCGCCGCTGCCTGTCAGCCGGTTGACGGCGCACCAGGCTGTGAAAAGCGGGCCCATCGGGGTGACAGGGGCGTCGGAATGGATGGCAAGCGGGACGCCGAAATCGAGCGCCGTTCGCGCGGCGTTCATGCGCAGGGCCCGGTCCGGGCCGAGTGTCGTATCGAAATGTTTGTCGCCGAAATAGTAGATGTGATTGGAAAACAGGTTGGCGCAAAGACCAAGCCCGGCCATTTGCCTGAATTGCGCCTCGTTGATCATCTGGCCATGCTGGAGAACGTGCCGATGATCGCCGCGAGGATATTTCAACAGCGTTCGTTCAAGGGCATCGATAGTGACCTGGGAGGCAAGATCGCCGTTGACGTGAATGTGCATCTGCAGACCTGACCGATGTACGACATCCGTCAGTTCCGCGAGCTGGTCCGGAGCGATGTTCCAGATCGCATTGTTGGGGCCGTTGAAATAATGCGGCCACTGCACCTGCGCGGTAAAGCCCTGAATGGAGCCGTCGGTCATGATTTTGACCGCACCAAGACGCAGTTTGTCCGTCGACCTGTCCCGCAAGGCCAGGGCCCGCTCGGCAATTTCCGAAGGACGTCCGTTCATGGCGTTGAGGGCCGGCACCAGGCGCGCGGGGAAATCCGGATCGCCGGTAACAGCGGTCAGTTCCGAGACATCTGCGTCACTGATCGCGGCGAACAGATCCGTGACCGTGGTAACACCGCACATGCGGGCAACCGATCCATAGGCACGCAACCCGTCTTCGCCGCTCGACATTTCCGCAAAATCCACTCCCATGCGCCGCATGACCGGAAACATGGCCGCCATTTCCTGGAGCTCCCCGCTCGGCTCGCCGTCATCGCCCTTGTCAACGCCGGGAATGTTAGTGTCGCGGCTGAACTGTGCGGCCGACAGCGCGGTGGAATTTGCCGTCAGAAGGTGGAAGTTTGAATGGATGACGGCGATCGGCCGCGACGTGGAAACCGAATCGAGGTGGTGCCGGTCGAGACGCCGTGACGGAAGAAAAATCGGATCGAATCCCCAGGCGACAAGCGGTTCCCCCGGGGCCAGGAGAGCATCCGCCTCACGCAGGCGCGCAATGACGTCGTCGATCGTTGTCAGTGCGGGCCACAGCTTGCCCTTCGGGTCCACACGCGGATGAAATCCCGCATAAACATATTGCCAGACGCCGCCGGCCATGACGTGGGCGTGCCCCTCGACAAAACCGGGGACCATGATCTTGTCGCGATACCGGTCATCGACTTTCGCCGCCCCCCAGGCGTGCGCGTCGGAACGATTGCCGACCGCCAGGATATGATTGTCGCGCACCGCGACGTGGGTGGCCTCGGGACGATTGCGATCCATTGTAAGGATCTTGCGCGCTTCGAAAACGACGATGTCCGAATTGAGTTTCGACATGAAACATACTCCAAACGATCAGCGCCTGGACGCTGAACGACGACTGACAGGGCTCACGGAGACAAGGGCGTGGCGGGACCACGGGCACCGAATAGTGCGCCCGTGCAGCCCCAATTTGCAAGGGATTGCCGGGCTTGGCAATCATTTTGAACCCGGCAATCCACCTGGCACGCTGCGTATTGAGCGGCCTGCGACGATGTTTTTGCGTCAAATTGGCGTCTTCACCGGCCTGGGTGCGGGAAGGTTCGATCGCGGCTCAATCCACAGAAATTCAGTGGTGCTGCCGGCCCCGGCAAAACCGTATGTGCGCGAATAAATTCGCTTAACGTGATAAATTTGTCGCTCGGCAATTGACAGTCTCGGCTTGTCTCCTTCTACTACCGTCCATCCGGACCAACCGGAAGTGTCCGCCGAGCGCCTTTGCGTGGTTTGTTCTCGGCGGGAAAACGGGAGAAAGACATGTTGCAATGGACTAGACGCTCGATGCTCGCCGCCGCCGCCGTGCTGGCGCCGCTGGCAATCGGGACGACGGCGACCCTATCCGACGCCGCGGCCGAAACGGTCTTGCGGGTTATTCCGCACGCGGACCTGAAGAATCTGGATCCGATCTGGACCACCGCCTATATCTCGCGAAATCACGGCTATCTGATCTACGATACGCTGTTTGCGATGGATGAAAGCTTCACGCCGCAACCGCAGATGGCTTCGGGCTATGCGGTTTCCGATGACAAGCTGACCTGGACAATCACGTTGCGCGACGGCTTGAAATGGCATGACGGCACCGATGTGACCGCGGAAGACTGCATCGCTTCCCTGAAGCGCTGGGGCGCCCGCGACGGCATGGGCCAGCAGTTGATGGGCGTGATGGACTCCATGTCCGCCCCCGACGCCAAAACCATTGTGATGAAACTGAAGTCCCCCTATGGACTGGTTTTGGAATCGATCGGCAAAATCTCTTCGAACGTGCCGTTCATGATGCCGAAGCGGATCGCGGAAACCGACCCGTTCGAGCAGATTTCCGAGCATATCGGATCGGGCCCGTTCAAGTTTGAAAAGGACCTCTGGGTTCCCGGATCCAAAGTGGTCTACACAAAATTCGCAGACTATGTACCGCGCTCCGAACCACCCTCTGCGGCGGCTGGCGGTAAACTGGCAAAAGTCGACCGCGTCGAATGGACCTATTTCCCCGATCAGAACACGGCCATGAATGCCCTGATCTCCGGCGAAGTTGATTATTTCGAGTCGCCGGCCAACGACCTGATGGCAATCCTTGAAGCCGAAGAAGGCGTCACTGTTGAGATCAACGATCCGCTCGGCAATATCGGTTTTGCCCGCTTCAATCACCTGTTGCCGCCATTCGACAATGTCGAAATCCGGCGCGCGGCGATGATGGCCATGAAACAGGAAGACTATCTGGCCACAGCAGTGGGTGATCAGAAGTTCTGGAAAACATGTTATTCGGTGTTCCCGTGCGGTACGCCCCTGGACAATGACGTCGGCAGCGACGTGATCAAGACCGGCGACCTGGAAAAAGCCAAAGCCGCACTGGAAGCGGCAGGCTATGACGGCACGCCTGTGGTGATCATGCAACCGACGGATATACCGGTGCTGTCGACGTTCTCGCTGGTGACAGCAGAAAAACTGCGGAAGATCGGCATGACGGTCGACCTGCAGGCCATGGACTGGTCGACCCTGACCTCCCGCCGCGCCAAACGCGACCCTGTCTCGGAAGGCGGCTGGAACATATTCCATACCTGGTGGATCGGCGCCGATGTGATCGACCCGATGGCAATCGCCTTCTCCGGCAATCCGGACAAGGGTTGGTTCGGCTGGCCGACCGATGCGGCGCTGGAAGAGGCCCGTACGGCCTTCACTGTGGCGGCCACAGCCGACGAGAAGAAGGAAATCGGCAAGAAGGTTCAGGAACGGCTCTGGGCGATCGGAGCATCCGGACAGCTTGGCCAGTTCTTCACGCCTGTTGCCTACCGCAACAACGTCAAGGGTCTGATCAAGTCACCGGTGCAGTTCTTCTGGAACATGTCGGTCGAATAAACGCGACGCAATACCCGCCCGCGGCAACGCGGGCGGTTTTCTTAAGGTTAAGGGCCGGGGTGCTAAGACGCTGGACGAAGGGACTGGTTTTCTTGCCCTTTCTCCAATCCCCGGTTTGCTGAACGCTCCAACATACGGCGGAACCGGCCATGTATGCCTATGTCTTCAGACGCATCCTGGAAACCATTCCGGTCATGTTCGTGGTCGCGCTGTTCGTGTTTTTGATGCTGCGCCTTTCGCCAGGTGACCCCGCCTCGGTAATCGCCGGCGACTATGCCACCGCCGAGGATATTGCGCGCATTCGCGAACGTCTGGGCCTCAACGAAGCCATCCATATCCAGTTCTTCAGTTGGATCGGCAGCCTCCTGCAGGGTGACCTCGGCACCTCGATTTTTAACCAGCTTCCGGTCACGACGCTCATTGCCCAGCGGATCGAACCGACGATCATGCTGGCGCTGACTACGATCATTTTCACCATTCTCGTCGCCGTTCCGCTCGGGACCATCGCGGCCTGGAAGTCCGGCAGCCTGATCGACCGGTTTGTGATGATGTTTTCGGTGGGAGGGTTTTCAGTCCCGGTCTTCGTCCTTGGGTATATCCTCGTCTATATTTTCGCCATCGAGCTCCGATGGCTTCCCGTTCAGGGCTACAAGAATATGTGGGACCACGGCGTGTGGACGTTTGCCCGCCACATGATCCTGCCGACCGTAACCCTGTCTGTGATCTTCATCGCCCTGATTGCCCGCATGACGCGCGCTTCGGTCATGGAAGTCCTGCAGGAAGATTATGTCCGAACCGCCCGGGCCAAGGGCCAGAGCGAATTCAAGATCCTTGTGAAACATGCTCTGCGCAATGCGGCCGTACCGATCGTCACCGTCATCGGGATCGGCATCGCACTTTTGATCGGGGGCGTCGTCGTCACCGAAAGCGTCTACAACATTCCCGGCCTGGGGCGGCTGGTGCTGGATGCCGTGCTGGCCCGCGATTATCCGATCATCCAGGGCCTGATCCTGTTTTTCAGCTTCATCTACATCATGATCAATCTTTTGATCGACCTTTCCTACACATTCTTTGACCCGAGGATCCGATACTGATGAGCGTTCCAGCGGACATCGAGGGAAAAGTCGAACCGGACCAGATGGCGCCCTCCCGGGCCAACCCGTCCGTCCTGTCCCTCGCCCTCAAACATCCTTCAATCCTTGTCGGCGGCATCCTGCTCGCGATCATGATCCTTATCGCAGTCATCGGCCCGTTCTTCACCGCCGACCCGATTTCGATCAACCCGCTGAAACGTCTGAAGCCGCCCTCCGGAGAATCGTGGTTTGGAACGGACAAGCTCGGGCGCGACACCTTTGCCAGGGTGATTCACGGAGCGCGCGTCTCGCTGGTCGTCGGGCTTGCCGTGTCGATCATTGCAGTGTCCATCGGACTGTTCGTCGGACTTCTGGCCGGCTATATCCGGGCGTTTGAGGCCGTGATTATGCGGGTGATGGACGGATTGATGGCCATTCCGGCGATTCTGCTTGCCATCGCCATGATCTCGCTGGCCGGCGCAACGCTGACGACCGTCGTGGTCGCTATCGTGATCCCCGAAATCCCGCGCGTCGTCAGGCTGGTGCGCTCGGTGGTGCTGACCGTGCGGGAAGAACCTTATGTAGAGGCGGCGATTGCATCGGGCACCCGCCTGCCGCTGGTGCTCTGGCGCCACATTCTGCCGAACACGATCGCACCCCTGATCGTGCAGGCGACCTATATCTGCGGCGCCGCGATGCTGACAGAGGCCATTCTCGGATTCCTCGGCGCCGGCATTCCGCCGGAAATTCCCTCCTGGGGCAATATCATGTCGGAAGGCCGTGACCTGTTCCGCCTGTCACCGTGGATCATCTTTTATCCCGGGATCGCCCTGGCACTGACTGTGCTGGCGGTGAACATTCTCGGCGATGGTCTGCGCGACACGCTCGACCCGCGCATTGCAAGGAAGATGTAATTCGATGAATGACAGCAATGCCGCCAACGATGTCATCCTTGAAATCAAGGGGTTGAGCGTCGAACTGCCGAAAAACGCCGACAGAAAGTATGCTGTTGAGGATGTCTCATTTTCCGTCAAGCGCAGCGAAATCATCTGCATTGTCGGCGAATCCGGATCCGGGAAGTCGGTCACCGCCCATACGGTGATGGGTCTGATCCCGCGCAAGCAGCTGAAGCCGGTCGCCGGATCCATCCTGCTTGAGGGCGAGTCCCTGCTCGACAAGTCGCAAAAGGAGCTGCAATCCCTGCGCGGCGAACGCATGGCGATGATTTTCCAGGAACCGATGACCGCCCTCAATCCGGTGATGAAGGTCTCCGACCAGATCGGAGAAATGCTGGAAATCCATACCGAGCTGTCGCAGGCCGAGCGCGATGCGCGGGTCCTGGAAGTGATGCGCGACGTCAATCTGCCCAACCCGGAAGAAATGGCGCATTCCTACCCGCACCAGCTTTCGGGCGGCCAGCGCCAGCGCATCATGATCGCCATGGCCCTGGCGCTCGAGCCGGGACTTCTGATCGCCGACGAACCGACGACGGCACTCGACGTCACCACCCAGGCGCAGATCCTCGATCTGATAAAATCGATCCAGAAGAGCCGGGGCACCGGCGTCATGTTCATTACCCATGATTTCGGGGTTGTCGCGGAGATTGCCGACCGGGTCGTGGTGATGCAGAACGGGCGCATCGTCGAACAGGGGACCGCTGAACAGATCCTGTCGGCGCCATCCGATCCCTACACCAAGATGCTGATTTCCTCGGTTCCGAGCCTGACTCCGCCGCAACGGGAGCCGATTCCGCGTTCCGAGCCCGCACTGGCCACCAAGCTGCTCGAAAAAATTTATGATTCCAGCGGTTTCTTTCGCAAAAGCCGTGTCGTGCATGCGGCCAAGGAAGTTGAACTGCGGGTCCAGCGCGGAGAGACGCTCGGCGTTGTCGGAGAATCCGGATCCGGAAAATCGACGGTCGCCCGCTGCGTCGTGCGGCTGATCGATCCGACATCCGGCGAGATAACGATTGGCGGCAACAATATTGCCGGACTGAGCGAAACCGAACTGCGACCCTATCGGCGCGACGTGCAGATCGTCTTTCAGGATCCGTACCGCTCGCTCAATCCGAGGCGTACAGTTGGCCAGTCGATCGTCGAGGGGCCGATGAATTTCGGCACAAGTCATGAAGAAGCGACGCAAAGGGCGCGCGATCTGATGAAGATCGTCGGGCTGTCTCCGGATGCGCTGGACAGGTTTCCACACCAGTTTTCCGGCGGCCAGCGCCAGCGGATCTGCATCGCACGGGCGCTGGCCATGGAGCCGAAGGTGCTGATCGCCGACGAGGCGGTGTCAGCGCTTGACGTGTCCGTACAGGCCCAGGTGCTGGACCTTCTCGACGATGTCAAGAACCGCTTCGAACTGGCCATGCTGTTCATCACCCACGACCTGCGGGTCGCGGCACAGATCTGCGACCGGATCATGGTCATGCAGCACGGCGTCGTCGTCGAACAGGGCCCGACCGCCGATGTGTACGCCGCCCCGCAACACGACTACACCAAGGCGCTGCTTGCCGCCGCGCCCGGTCGGCAGGCGGTGTTCAGTTCGTAGGCGGAGCGAGTGCCCGGTACTTTCAGGCGGTTGGATTAACCGAACAGATCCGCCTCGCGGAGGTTTCCCGCCTTCCTGTCCTTTTCAGACAGGACCGGTGCACCCTCCAGTGGCCAATCGATGGCCAGATCCGGATCGTCCCAGGCGATAGCACGGTCGCATTCGGGCGCATAATAGTCCGTTGTCTTGTAGAGGATTTCGGTGTCGTCGGCGAGCGCGACGAAGCCGTGGGCAAAGCCCGCGGGGATCCAGAACTGGTGTTTGTTGTCAGCCGAAAGCGTTGCCGAAACCCACTGGCCGAATGTCGGCGACGATTTCCGGATGTCGACGGCGACATCGAAGATCGCACCGGCAATCACCCGGACCAGCTTTCCCTGCGGCACGGGCTCAACCTGATAGTGCAGGCCGCGCAGGACGCCGCCGGCCGACCGGGAATGATTGTCCTGGACAAAGTCCACGTCCAGCCCCGTCACCTCGTGAAAGGTGCGGACATTGAAACTTTCCAGGAAAAAACCGCGCGCGTCGCCGAACACTTTCGGCTCCAGCAGGATGACATCCGGAATGGCCTGTCGCACCGCCTTCATGACTGTTCCGCCTCGCGCAGCAATTGCTGCAGATAGGCTCCATACCCGCTCTTGCCGTAGAGATCGGCGAACCCTTTCAGGTCGGCCGCGGAAATCCAGTGTTTGCGGAAGGCGATTTCTTCCGGGCAGGAAATCTTCAGGCCCTGACGATGTTCGATGGTCTGAACGAACTGGTTGGCCTCGATCAGACTCTCGTGGGTTCCGGTATCGAGCCAGGCATAGCCGCGATTCATCACCTCGACCGACAATGTTCCGCGCTCGAGATAGATGCGGTTAAGGTCGGTGATTTCCAATTCGCCGCGCGCCGAGGGTTGCAGGCCCCGGGCATGGTCCACAACCTGCGGATCATAAAAATACAGTCCGGTTACGGCGAAGCTCGATTTCGGCACCGCGGGCTTTTCTTCAATGCTCTCCACCCGGCCGTCACGATCAAAGGCGGCAACGCCATACCGTTCGGGATCCTTCACATGATAGACGAAGACGGTCGCGCCACTCTTCCTGTCATCCGCGGATTTCAGCAGCCGGTAGAGATCATGGCCGTAAAAGATGTTGTCACCGAGCACCAATGCCGCCGGAGCGCCGTCGAGGAACGCTTCGCCAATGACAAAGGCCTGCGCGATCCCGTCCGGGCTCGGTTGCACGGCATAGGAAATCGACAGCCCCCATTGCGACCCGTCGCCGAGCAATTCCTCGAACCGGGGCGTATCGCGCGGCGTCGAGATCACCAGAATCTCGCGAATATCGGCCAGCATCAGCGTCGACAGCGGATAATAGATCATCGGCTTGTCGAAAATCGGCAGCAATTGTTTCGACGTGGCAAGGGTGACCGGGTGCAGCCGGGTGCCGCTGCCTCCGGCCAGAATAATCCCCTTGCGGGGCTTTTGGGTATCGCTCATGCCGTCTTCACCAATTGCTTTGCCAGGTCGCGAACGCCAATCCGCCAGTCCGGCATCTTGATGTCCAGTGTCTGCTCCAATTTCGCGCAGGACAAAAGCGAATTTTTCGGCCGCCGGGCTTTTGTCGGATATTGGGAACTGTCAATCGCAGCTATCCCGTTCGGATCCAGCTTCAGGGGTGCGCCGGCCTCGGCACAGCAGGTCAGGAAAAACGCGGCGTAATCGCGCCAGTTGGTGCGCCCCGAAGCGGAACAGTGAAACAGGCCCGTCGGCGCATCCCCACCGGATGTGTGCAACTTGCCGACGATGGTCTGTGTAACATCCCGCAAAAGATCGACCGGCGTTGGCGTCCCCCACTGATCGCCGACAACCGACAGGCTGTCGCGCTCCAGCGCAAGGCGCAGCATGGTGCGGGCGAAATTCTGACCATGTGCGCTATAGACCCAGGCGGTGCGCAGAATCACATAACGGCAGCCGGATGCCGCGATCGCCTGCTCCCCGGCAAGTTTCGAGCGGCCATAGACGCTGACCGGAGCCACCGGATCGGTCTCAACCCAGGCGCCGTCCTTGGTTCCATCAAACACATAATCGGTCGAAAAGTGGACCAGTGCGGCATTGGCGGACCGCGCTTCCTCCGCCAGCACGTCCGGCGCCCGCGCATTCACCGCATGTGCAATCTCCGGCTCGTCTTCGGCCTTGTCGACGGCAGTGTATGCCGCGGCATTGATAACGATATCCGGCGCGGCCTCGCGGACGGCACGGCGGATCGACGCTTCATCGGTCAGGTCGCATTCGTGTCTTGCAAGCGCAATCCCGCGGCCGGCAAGCCAGCCGGCCTTGGCCAGGGCAACACCCAATTGGCCGTTCCGACCGAGAAGCAGAATGCGCGGGTTCATATCCGGGCCGAATAGTTGGTTTCGAGCCAGTCACGATAGGCGCCGCTTGCGACATGGTCGCACCAGTCCTGATTGTCGAGATACCAGCGCACCGTCCGTTCCAACCCGGTTTCGAAGCTCTCCGCCGGAGACCAGCCGAGTTCCCCGGCGATCTTGGAGGCGTCGACGGCGTAACGGCGATCGTGGCCCGGCCGGTCGGTTATGTGCGTGATCAGGTCGCGGTGCGAGGTTCCGTCCTCACGCGGGCGCAACCGGTCGACAATATCGCATATCGTCGTCACGACGTTCATGTTGGTGCGCTCGCTGTTGCCGCCGATATTGTAAACCTCACCCAGCCTGCCGTCATCGAGAACCCGGCGAATTGCGGCGCAATGGTCGGCGACGTAGAGCCAGTCCCGCACCTGCAGACCGTCGCCATAGACCGGCAGCTTCTCGCCGGCCAGGCATTTGGCGATCATCAGCGGGATCAGTTTTTCCGGAAATTGATAGGGGCCGTAATTGTTCGAACAATTTGTCGTCAATACCGGCAGGCCATAAGTGTGATGCCATGCGCGGACCAGGTGATCGGAAGCCGCCTTGGTGGCCGAATAGGGAGAATTGGGCCGGTAGGCGTTGTTTTCGTTGAAACCGGGTTCTCCGGTCTCGAGCGAACCATAGACTTCGTCGGTCGAGACATGCAGGAACCGGAATTCCGACTTCGCGGCGGCATCCTGATTGCCCCAGTAGGCCCGGGCCGCTTCGAGCAATGTGTACACACCGACAATGTTGGTGTCGACGAAATCGCGCGGACCATGAATGGAGCGATCCACGTGGGATTCGGCTGCAAAATTGACGATCGCCCTGGGCTTGTGCTGCGCCAACAACGTGTCGAGCATGGAAGCGTCGCATATGTCACCATGAGCAAACACGTGCAGCGGATTATTCTTCAGACGCTGGAGGTTTTCCGGATTGCCGGAATAGGTGAGCTTGTCCAGATTGACGACGGTCTCATCGCGCTCGGAAATCCAGTCGAAGACAAAGTTGGCGCCGATGAAACCGGCGCCTCCGGTGACCAGGATCGTCATTTTTCAAGGCCTTGATCGAAAAGCGGATGATCGAAAATTGATCGGATGCGCGCTTGATAACGTGACAGCGGCAAAAGCGCAAAGATTTCAAGCGACCGGTTTTGGCCGGCCTGTTCCGATCCGGCATTGGATGATTTGACTGGACTTCATCCGGTTCAGATGTCGAGGGACGGCGTGCGGCCGCTGTCCTCCAGTTCCCAAGCTGCAGTCCAGACCGGGCCGCGTCGTTCAAGCACGAGATAATTGCGTTCGGCGACATAAATGCGCTGCTGGCCAGGCAGCGGTTTCAACGTGATCGGCTTGCCGGCCAAGGGGCTTTCCCCCAGGTTGGCAAGCCAGCCCAGAGACCGGGCATAGGTCTGGGGCGGCGGCGGATGGGCAATGCCGGAGGCGACAAGCTGATTAAGCCTGCCGCTGGCCATCGGCATCTCGGCGCGGGTTGCGAGATGAATCTCGCCGGAGAGGACGGTCAAGGCGCTGTTGTCCCGCTCAGCCGTTTCTTCCAACAGCCTGAGGCAGCGCTGCCACTCGGCACGGTGAGCGCGGCTTTGCCACTGGTCGCGAAGGTCGTCCTCGTATTTCCGCAAGTTCGGCGCCATGCCGATCAGCGCCTCGAGCCAGCTCAGTCTCGGTCCCAGAAGCGGCACGCTCGACATGACGAAGCGGCGTCGCGGCGCATCCGGCGCCCGCATCATCCGGGTCAGCGCCGTCCAGCCACCCTGCCCCATAACCCTGTCGGGCCGTCTTTCCGAACGCAGATCGGGCGCCGTGATATCAAAATCCGGAAATCCGATCTGCACGCTCATGCTTTCCCCGGCCTCCGGCGTGACGTCGAACCCGGGGTGGTCGTCTGTTGCTCCCATCTGAAACAGCTTGAACATGCGCTTTGCGGCCTCGAACAAACCGCGTCCGACCGGACTGTCGAGCGTTTCCGCATTGAGGCTGCCCCAGCCATCGAAAATATCGTGGTCGTCCCACATCATGATTGAGGGAACCGTAGCCAGGAGACGGGCAGTCTGCGGCTGGGAATAAAGAACGAGATAGCGGTGCATCAGATAATTTTCCGCTGCGGCTCTCTCGGCGTCGGTGAATGCAAAACCGGCCTTTTGCCCGGAATCGGCGTCTGCCCAGCATGCGAGCGTCGGGTGCGCCCGGACAACGCCATCCGCATACAATTGATCTCCGCCATGCAGCAACAGATTGAACGGCGCCGTGTCATGCTCGTCCGCAAGCCGGCTCCACATGCGGTTTCGGACATCCGGGTCGAAACTGTCTTCTTCGCGCTCATGTCCGTTGCAGGAAACATAGGCGATGCGAACATCCGCCTTCATGTCCGCCGCAACTGCATACCTTTCGTTGCCGAACAGGTAAAAGGCATCGGCGTTTTCAGGCAGATCGAAATCGTAACGCCAGACAATGTGGTTTTCAGTCTCCGAAAGCCTGAGCGGGGACACCGCCTCCCCGCCCATCGGCCGAAGGACGTCGGGTTGTGCGGTCGTAGCTGCGAATGCAAGGGCACTGAGCCGGCATCCTGTCTTCCGCAAACCGCGCGCGAACAGGACCGGCCCAACACGTTCTGGAATAGACATCACGATCAAATAGTGTTGGTCCTTTCAATTGCAAAGATCGCCTTTTGGATCGGTCCTGTGACAAAGTTGCCGGTCGGACGAATGGACCGCAAGTGATCCGAATCCGGACCGCCAGACATCGTAATGAAATCGGGATCTCGCTTGTGTTTGACCGGGATCAATCCGAAAACCGACCAAGTGGCGGAAGGTACGGGAATTCCGGAAGTTCATCACGGACCGTGACCCGATGCCGTTGCTAAAATCCCCGCCAACTCGCCGCCAGGCACTCAAGACCGCTGTGTCGGTCCTTTGCTGTTCCTGTCTCGGACCCGGCTCTGCAAGCGCCGGCCAGCCAAAAACCGTGGACCAGATCACAGATCCCGGTGCGACGGCGGCCAACAACATGTTTCGATTTGAGCCGGATTTCGTGACGCTCTCCGCCGGCAACGCACTGAGTTTTCTCAACAGTCGGTCGGATCACACCGTGCACTCCGTCTCGGAATTGTGGCCCGAAGGCGAACCGCTGGTCGAAATCGCGCACAAGAAGGAAGTGACCGTCCGGTTTGCCCGGGATGGATTTTACGGCTTTCGGTGCAAACGCCACGGCCAGTACGGCATGGTCATGCTGGTCGTCGTCGGCAATCCGGGCAGCGCGGACAGGCTCCGGCCGATCGTGCAAGAAATGAAGGCCAAGCCAAAAGAGCGGGCCAGATTCGCCGAGCTGTTCGACCGGTACGAACAATCCTGACAAGCGCGCCTGGGTCGTTGGAAATTTCACGGAATCTCAGCCGGAAAACCCGATTCCCTTACCCCTGACGTTCCAAGGCGGCAACCCGATTGGATAAACAACTGGTCGTTTAAAGACCCGGCAATATCAGCCACATCCGGTAAAATCTCGTTCATTGCTTCGCCGCATCCCGGTCACCTATTCAATTTCGCTGTCAAAGGAACCTCTTTCCGAGGCGGACCGCTTCCGTTATACGGGTCGGCGATTTTTTTGAATTGGCAACACGGAGCCAGAGGCCGATCATGTGCGGAATTACCGGCTTTGTGAGCTTTCAGCCGTCCGACAAGGACGCACTGGAAGCGCGGGTCCAGAAGATGACCGACGCCATGGTCCATCGCGGACCCGACGGCGACCGGGTCTGGAGCGACGAACGTGCGGGATTTGCCACCGGATTCAGACGTCTTGCCATCGTCGATCTGTCCGACGCGGGCATGCAGCCGATGATCTCGGCCAACGGACGTTACGTCATTTCCTACAATGGCGAAGTCTATAATGCCGAAGACATCCGCGAGGAGCTGTCGCCGTTCGATATTTCCTATCGTGGGCATTCCGATACGGAAGTGATTCTGGAAGCCTGGTGCCGATGGGGCCCGAAAAAGACCCTGGAAAAACTGATCGGCATGTTCGTCATGTGTGTCTGGGACCGCGAAGAGCAACGCATGTGGCTGGTGCGGGACCGGCTCGGCATCAAGCCGCTTTATTGGGGAAAGTTCGGCGACCTCCTGCTGTTCGGGTCCGAGCTGAAGACCCTGCGCGCAAATCCCGACTGGAAAGTCGAGGTCGATTACGACGCGGTCGCCGCATTCTTGCGGCTTGCCTATATTCCGGCACCGAAAAGCATCTATCGCGGCGTACAAAAACTCGAGCCCGGAACCATGCTGGAGATCGCGGCAGGCGAAGACCCGAAGATCGAGGCCTACTGGACCCTGGAAGACGTGGTGCACCGGACGGCGGCGAACCGGTTCGAGGGCAGCGATGCCGAGGCCGAAGAGGCCCTCAGCGAACTGCTCGGTGACGCGGTCAAGCGGCGGATGATCGCCGACGTGCCGCTGGGCGCGTTCCTGTCCGGCGGCATCGATTCGTCCAGCGTCGTCGCTCTCATGCAGGCTGGAGAAAGCAAACCGGTGAGGACCTTTTCCATCGGTTTCAGCGAAGACGGATATGACGAGGCGCCGCATGCCAAGGCAGTGGCCAGGCATCTCGGTACCGACCACACGGAATTGTATGTCGATCCGGCCAGGGCGCTCGACGTGATCCCGCGCCTGCCGCAGATCTACGACGAACCGTTCGCCGATTCCTCGCAGATCCCGACCTTCCTGGTCTCGGAAATGACCCGGCGCGAAGTAACCGTGGCGCTGTCAGGAGACGGTGGCGACGAACTTTTTGGCGGTTACAACCGCTATCTGCACGGCGCCGCGCTCAATGCGTGGCTCGGCAAGGTCCCCTCCTTCGTGAAGTCGGGCACAAGGGGCGCGATCCGCACCCTGTCACCGGGCGGCTGGGACACGATGTTCAATGCCGTTCCGCGCCGATTGCGCCCCGTGAACCCCGGCAACAAGATGCACAAACTCGCCGGCGCGCTGCAATCCGACGGCGATCAGGCCTACATTCAGTTCCTGACCCAGTGGCCGGCGCCGGAGACCCTGCTGCAGACGGGGACCGAGCCGCCCTTCCTGACCGACCGGCCGTGCGTCAAATCCCTGGTTCCGGACTATATCGAGCGGATGCAATATATCGACACCAAGACCTATATGGTCGACGATATCCTGACCAAGGTCGACCGGGCCAGCATGGCGGTTTCGCTGGAGGCGCGGGTTCCGATCATCGATCACCGGGTGGTCGAATTCGCCTGGAGCCTTCCCGGCCACATGAAGATCCGCGATGGCAAGGGCAAATGGCTGTTGCGCAAGCTGTTGGCGCGGCATGTGCCCGAAACCCTGTTTGAACGTCCGAAAATGGGTTTCGGGGTGCCGATCGAACATTGGCTGCGCGGCCCCTTGAAAGACTGGGCCAATACCTTGTTGTCAGAAGACAGCCTGACCCGCAACGGGCTCAATCCGGCGCCGATACGGGCCAAATGGACAGCGCATCAATCCGGGCGCGAAAACCATCAATACCCCTTGTGGACCGTGCTGATGCTGCAATCCTGGTTTGCCGAAGCGTTTTAGTCCGATCGCGGCGGCATCCGTCTTTACCTTGCGGTCAAGCAATCGTTTCCGCGCCCGCCATTTCCTGCTATCAGCGCCCTGAATCAAACGATCAAGCGAGACTGTAATGGATCACCGGCGCAAAATTGCCGTTATCGGACTGGGTTATGTCGGCCTGCCGGTGGCCGTCGCCTTTGCCGAAACCGGCGCGGACGTCGTCGGGTTCGATGTCAATGCCGAACGGGTCAGTGAACTGAAATCCGGTCACGACCGCACAAACGAGGTCGCGAGCGACCGATTGCACCAGAGCAATCTCGTCTATGCCAGCGAACCCACTGCAATCGCTGCGTGTGACTTTTTCATTGTCACGGTTCCGACCCCGATCGACGATGCCCACCGCCCCGACCTGGGAGCGGTAAAGAGCGCCTCGCGCTCCGTCGGCGGCGTGTTGAAGCGGGGCGACATTGTCGTCTACGAATCGACGGTTTATCCCGGTTGCACCGAAAAAGTCTGTGCACCGATCCTGGAAGCGGAATCCGGTCTGGTGTCGGGCACGGATTTTTTCCTCGGCTACTCGCCCGAGCGGATCAATCCCGGCGATCTCAAACACCGGTTCGAGACGATTACAAAGGTGGTTTCCGCCTCCAGTGATGCGGCCCTCGACGTCGTTGCCGCGGTTTACGGCTCGGCCGTCACGGCCGGCGTCTACAGGGCTCCTTCGATCAAGGTGGCGGAAGCGGCCAAGGTCATCGAAAACACTCAGCGCGATATCAACATCGCCTTCATGAACGAACTTGCGGCCCTGTTCGAGAAGCTCGACATCGACACGCTCGATGTCCTGAAAGCGGCGGAAACCAAATGGAATTTCCTGCCCTTCAGGCCCGGGCTTGTCGGCGGCCACTGTATCGGCATCGATCCCTATTACCTGACCCATCGCGCCGACGAGATCGGTTATCATCCCGAGATCATTCTGGCCGGGCGCAGGATCAACGACGCTGCCGGCGAGCGCGTGGCCAAGGCCTGTGTCCGAGAAATCCTGAAGCGCGGAAAACGCACCGGGCGCGTAACCGTCCTCGGCCTCACCTTCAAGGAAGACGTGCCCGACATCCGCAATTCCGGCGTGGTCAAGGTTGTCCAGGAACTGGAGGCTTTCGGTTTCACAGTCCAGATCCATGATCCGCTGGCATTGCCGAGCGACGCAAAACATGAATACGGTATCGACCTGGTCGCGGAAGCCGATCTCGAGCCGGCCGACGCGGTTGTTTTCGCGGTTGCACACAAATCCTTCCTTGAGCGTGGATGGCCCTTCGTCGCCGGATTGCTGCTGGATGGCCATGGCGCGGCGATCGACGTGAAATCCATGCTCGACCGGGACAGCGTTCCCGAAGGCATTGACTTATGGCGGCTTTAGGCGACAAGCGGCTTATGTTCGTTGTCACCGAGGACTGGTATTTCCTGTCCCATCGCATCGCGCTTGCGAAAGCGGCTCAGGCCGATGGATGGCAGGTGCATCTTGCCACCCGGGTCGGCGAGCATGAAAAACGGTTGCACGACGAAGGGATCATCGTTCACCCGCTGACGTGGAACCGGCGCTCGAAAAACCCGTTTGCCGAACTCCGCGCACTATTGGCGCTGATCGCCACCTGCCGGAAGGTGCGCCCGTCGATCGTGCACTATGTCGCCCTGAAAATGATCGTTTACGGCGCCATCGTTCAACTGTTTGCCCCCCGATCCTATGCGGTCAACGCGGTCTCGGGACTGGGTAGCGTATTTTCGGTTTCCTCGCTGCGCACCCGTCTCCTGCGGACATTGATCAACACGGTGCTTGCCTGGTTCCTCAGCCGCCAGGCCGGCATTGTCATCGTTCAGAATCCCGATGACGGCGAGTTCTTTCGTGAACGCGGGTTCGTCCCGAAAGACGGCATTGCGCTGATCGCCGGGGCCGGGATCGACACGGAAAAATTCCAACCGGGCCCGGAACCGGCCGGCGACACGATCATTGCTTCAGTGGTTGCCCGTATGTTGTGGGACAAGGGGTTGGCCGAGACCGTCGAGGCCGCCCGGCTGTTGAAGGCTCGTAATCGTCCGGTACGCCTGCGCCTGATCGGGCCACCCGATCCGGAGAACCCCAATTCCGTCGATGCCGGCACCCTGCGGCAATGGTCGGATGAGGGCGTTGTCGACTATATGGGCGCGCGCTCCGACATCGACGCCGTGTGGGCGGAAAGCCACATCGGCGTGCTCGCCAGCTACCGTGAAGGCCTGCCGCGCAGCCTGCTGGAGGCCGCAGCCTGCGGCCGACCGATGGTCACGACCGACACGTCGGGCTGCCGGATGCTGGTCAAACAGGACGAGAACGGGCTGATCGTGCCGGTGGCGGATGCCACAGCGCTGGCCGACGCAATAGAACGTCTCGCGTGCGATCCGGACTTGCGGGAGCGGCTCGGAAAACGGGCGCGCGAGATGGTTCTGGAGAAGTTTTCCGACGATGTGATTGTGGATGCTTTCCTGTCGCTTTACCGAACCGGGTTCGACAGGGCCGGCGCAAAACAACCACACTCTTCATGAACGTTCCATCGTCCGTTGCAGCGACGATTTTGCGTTTTGCAATACCTTCTCATTCGAATTAATCGACGATAAGGTAGGATTTCATCGGGCGCTGCCCACCACACGAAAGTCGTTCGAATCCTGTTGATTTCCTCGACGTGTTTCGCAACCTGAAAGACAATGAAACCCTCGATCTCAGGACGAGACAGCGGGCGATTTTCTTCGCCAGGCACCGTGCAGCCTCAACTTGTATCAGGAGGAAGATCCCATGCGTGAAGCCGTCATCGTATCCACGGCCCGGACCGCAATCGGAAAGGCGTTTCGCGGCGCCTTCAACAACACGCACGGCGCGGCCATGGGCGGGCACGCCATCAAACATGCGGTGGACCGGGCCGGCATCGAGCCGGAGATTATCGAGGATGCGATCATCGGATGCGGATTTCCCGAAGCCGCAACCGGGTTCAACATCGCCCGCCAGTCCGTCATTCGTGCCGGACTGCCGGTTACCGTGTGCGGCACCACCGTCAACCGCTACTGTTCGTCGGGACTGCAATCGATCGCCATGGCGGCGCAGCAGATCATCGTCGATCAATCCGCCGCCATGATTGCCGGCGGCATGGAATCGATTTCGCTCGCACAGGGCAACCTCAACACCAAATGGAAACAGGACGACTGGGTTACCGAGCACAAGCCGGACCTTTATCTCGCCATGATCGATACCGCCGATATCGTCGCGGATCGCTACAACGTCAGCCGGGAGGCCCAGGACGTCTACGCGGCCGAAAGCCAGCGCCGTACCGCCGCTGCCCAGACCGATGGCCGGTATGCCCACGAAATCGTCGCCATGGACACGGTCAAGGCCGTCAAGAACAAGGAAACCGGCGAGGTGACGATGGAAGCCGTCACGATTGCCGGCGACGAGTGCAACCGGCCGGGGACCACGCTTGAGGGTCTTGCCGGTCTGCAGCCGGTCATGGGCCCCGACAAGTTCATTACCGCCGGCAACGCCTCGCAATTGTCGGACGGCGCATCGGCCAGTGTGCTGATGGAAGCCAAGGAAGCGGAAAGGCGCGGCCTGGAGCCCCTTGGTGCGTTCCGGGCATTTGCCGTTGCCGGCTGCGAACCCGACGAAATGGGCATCGGTCCGGTTTTCGCCGTCCCCAAACTGTTGCAGCGGGCCGGCCTCAAGATCGACGATATCGATCTTTGGGAGTTGAACGAGGCCTTTGCCAGCCAGGTTCTGTATTGCCGCGACCGGCTTGGCATCGACAACGACATCCTCAACGTCAATGGCGGTTCGATTGCCATCGGTCATCCCTACGGAATGACCGGCGCCCGCCAGACCGGCCATATTCTGCTTGAGGGCAAACGGCGCGGCGCCAAACATGCTGTTGTCACCATGTGCATTGGCGGCGGCATGGGCGCAGCCGGCCTGTTTGAAATCTTCTGAGTGAAAGGACGATCCGATGGACATGAGTTTCACAGCCGAGGAACAGGCCTTCCAGGCCGAAGTCCGGTCGTTTCTCGCCGACAATCTCCCGACCCGGATTTCCGATGCCGTCAAATCGGGCAAACGCCTGAAAAAGTCAGATTACGAGGAATGGCACGCCTTGCTGAACAGCCGGGGCTGGCTCGCCGTCACCTGGCCGGAAGAGCTTGGCGGTACGGGATGGGGTGCGGTTGAGCGGTTCATCTTCGAAGAGGAATGTTGTGCCGCCGGAGCGCCGCGGATCGTGCCGTTCGGCCTCAACATGCTGGCACCGGTCCTGATCAAGTTCGGATCGGAGGACCAAAAGTCCCACTATCTGCCGCGGATCCTCGACGGGACGGACTGGTGGTGCCAGGGTTATTCCGAACCCGGTGCCGGGTCGGATCTCGCATCCTTGAAATGCAAGGCGGAGCGGGACGGCGACCATTATGTCGTCAACGGCCAGAAAACCTGGACCACGCTCGGTCATTATGCGGACTGGATCTTCTGCCTGGTGCGCACGGCCAGCGAAGGCAAGCCGCAGGAAGGAATCTCGTTCCTCCTGATCGACATGAAGACGCCAGGCATCGAAACCAGGCCGATCCTGACTCTCGACGGCGAACATGAAGTCAACGAGGTGTTCTTCGACAATGTCAGGGTCCCGGCGAGCCAGCTGGTTGGCGAGGAAAACAAGGGCTGGACCTATGCCAAATACCTGCTGACCCATGAACGCACTGGGATAGCGGGCGTCGGGTTTTCCACCACCGGTCTTGCTCACCTGAAGACGATTGCCAACGACCAGCTCAACCGTGGCCAGCCGCTCGCGGACGACCCCTATTTCGCCGCGCGTGTCGCGAAGGTCGAGATCGAACTGGAGGCGATGAAAACCACGAACCTGCGTGTTCTGGCTGCGGCGGCGAAAGGCGGCGCTCCCGGACCGGAAAGTTCGATGCTGAAGATCAAGGGCACGCTCATCCGGCAGGAGATCAACGACCTGACCCGGCGCGCGCTTGGTCCCTATGCAATCCCGTTCGTCTCTGAATCCCTCGATCAGGGCTACAACGAGGAACCGATCGGTCCCGACTATGCGGGCACACCGGCGCGGGAATATTTCAACAACCGAAAGCTCTCGATTTTCGGTGGATCCAACGAGATCCAGAAAAACATCATCACAAAGGCCATCCTGCGACTCTGAGCGATCTTGCTTCAGCGACGGGACATCTCATTTAAGCCACGGAAACGCACATGGACTTTTCCCACACCGAAGACCGGCGCATGCTCGCCGACACGATCGCGCGCTATGTGCGCGAAAACTATCCCTTTGAAACAAGATCCGAGATCGCCCTGTCGGACGACGGTTTCAGCAGACAGAAATGGTCGGACTTTGCGGAACTCGGACTGATCGGTGCCATGTTTGGCGAACAGGATGGCGGGTTCGGCGGCGGCGGATTCGACATTGCGGTCCTGTTTGAAGAACTCGGAAGAGGCCTGGTGGTCGAGCCGTTCCTGGCAACGCTGATGGCCGGTCGCGCCATCGCCCTGGCCGGCAACAAAGCGCAGAAAGCCATGCTGGAGGCCGTGATCGCCGGTGAAACGCTGCTCGCCTTCGCCCATTCGGAACCGCAAAGCCGGTACGACCTTGCAGATGTTGCGCTGAAAGCCCGCGCCGAGGGCGAGGATTTTGTCCTGTCCGGCCACAAATCCGTCGTGCTGGGTGGCGGAACGGCGGATAGGGTTCTGGTGACGGCGAGAACGTCGGGCGACCAGATGGACGAAGCCGGCCTGTCCCTGTTCCTTGTCGACGGATCGGCCAATGGCCTGACCAAGCGTCCGTTTCCAGCCATCGACGGGGGCGCGGGCGCAGAGATGCGGTTCGATGACGTTCGGGTTCCCGGCTCGGCCCTGGTGGGCGCGCGGGACAAGGCCTATCCCACGATTGAAGCCATTGCCGGACTGGGCATGCTGGCGCTGTCCAGTGAAGCTCTCGGAGCAATGGAAACCGCCAAGACCATGACGCTGGACTATCTCGGAACCCGCAAACAGTTCGGCCGTCCGATCGGAGCCTTCCAGGCGCTCCAGCACAGAATGGCGGAGATGCTGGTGGAACTTGAGCAGATGCGTTCGGCCGTCATCAATGCCGCCGGAGCCATGGAAGCGGATCGAATGTCCCGTGAGAAGGCCCTGTCTTCCGTCAAATATCTCACCGGCAAGATCGGGCGCCTTGTCGCGGAAGAATGTATCCAGTTGCACGGCGGTATCGGCATGACCTGGGAATATGCGTTGCCGCACTATTGCAAGCGCATCGTGATGATCGACCACACGCTCGGCGATGAAGATCATCACCTTGCCCGTTACATTGCCTTGTCGCGGGAGCAATCCGTATGAACGACACGATCGCGACCGATCCGGAACCGATCCTGAAAGAGGACGCCACCGGACACCAGCGCCATGTGGGCTATGTCGCCAGGGTCTATCCGGATCGCTCGGAAGTGCACCTGTCGCCCAATGAAACCCATATGAACCGCCAGGATGTCATCCATGGCGGGGTCATTGCGACGATCCTGGACGCGGCGCTCGGCTATGCGGCTTCGCGCCATCTGGCCGAAGATGCCAGCGTCATGGTCGTCACGGTGACCTTCACCGTCAACTATATCGCGGCAACCCAGAAGGCCGACATGGTGGCGACGGGCCGGGTGACCGGCGGCGGCTACAAGACCGTCTTTACCGAAGGCGACGTCAAAACCATGGACGGTGTGCTGCTTGCGACGGCGACAGCAGTTTACAAGCGGGGTAAGCCAAAGCGGGATTGATATCGCCGTCACCGGCGGCCAAGGTGCTTCGGCTATGGTCCCTCCCCGTCCATCTCATCGCTCAGGCGCTTCAGTTCGCCGATCAGCAATTGTGCCGCGGGCGGCAGGCTGACCCGGCGCCGGCGCACGATGTTGAAGGTTCTGCGCCAGAAAATCCCCGGAACTTCAAGCATGGCCAGTCCGCGGCCATCCTCCGCGCTGTCGATCATCAGCTTCGGAAAAAATCCGATCACATCGGTTTCCCTGACATAGGACATGATCGCCGTGACAGAATTGGATTCGGCAAGCACACGAATATCCCGGACCGCATTGTTTTCCAGAAGGCGCTCGACCTGATCGCGAATGGGATCGCCCTTCAGCGGCATGATCCAGTCCGCCCCGGACAGGTCCGCGGGCGTTAGATCGCGTTTTCGAGCCAGGGGGTGTCCGGACCGTGCAAGAAGCACGACCGCGCTTTCCATGAGCCGCTCCTGGGTCAGGATCGGGTCGAGATCCTCGATTTCGGTAACCACGATGAAGTCGAGCTGGCCCTGAACAAGTTCACTGACCAAAGTCGGCATGAAGCCCTCGCGAATCACGGCCTGCAGGTTCGCGCTTTTCGCCTGGATGGCGGCGATCGCCCGCGGCAGGATGGTGGATCCGAAACTCGGACGCACGCCGACACGCACAATGCCGCGCCCCGCGCCGCGCAGTTCCTCCATTTCTCGCCTGGTCGTTTCGATTTCCCCGACAACGAGGCGCGCATGCGGCAGCAAGGCCTCGCCGAACAGCGTCGGCGTCATACCCTTGGTCCCCCGGTCCAGGAGCTTGACCTGAAGATCCTCTTCCAGTTTGCGGATGCTTTTGCTCAAAGCCGGTTCGCTGATGTGCAGGACCTTTGCGGCGCGACCAAGCGAGCCATGGGTCACGACCGACAAAAAATGGCTGAGGTGACGCAACTCCATGGATTAACCTTAGGTTATGAGTTTGATAAAAATATTTAATTGACGGATGGGGTAACGCTTGTCAACCTTGCCGATAATCACACGGCGTTCACCTTCCGGGCCGGATTGTTTCATCCCCTCGGAATGTCATGACAACGCCGGAAAATGGCACCACGCCACCGCGGAGGAAGACAATGATCGGAAAAACACTCGCCACGGCCCTGGCCGTGTCGGTGGGGTTTCTGGCTACGAGCCAGGCGCGCGCCGACTATCCGGAAAAACCAATCAAGCTGATCGTGCCCTACAAGGCCGGCGGCGGAACCGACAGCCTGGCCCGGACCATCCAGGCGGCGATCGAAAAACACAAATTGATGGATCATCCCCTGGTGGTGGTTAACACGACCGGCGCCGGCGGCGTCATTGGTGCCCGCGCGCTCAAGGACGCCGCCCCTGACGGCTACACGTTCCTGCAGATGCACAACGAAATTCTCACCCTGTCTGCCACCGGTCGGCTCGGGTTCGATCCGCTCCAGGCCCTCGCGCCGGTGGCGCAGACCACACAATCCTGCCTCTATCTGGCCGTCCCTGCCGCCTCCCCGCACAAGAGCTTCGAAGATGTTGTCGCAGCCGGCAAGGCGGATCCGGGTAAAATCAAGTTCGCCGATATTATCGGCGGAATAACCCATTTCACTGTCGCCAGCATCATGCAGGCAAGCGACGTTAAATTCGGGATTGTGCAAACCGGCGGAACATCGGCTCGATTTGCGTCGATGAAGGGCGGTCATACGGACATGGCCTTCATGTCTCCCGGCTGGATCGAGCGCGGCGGAGACGATTTGCGCGGTCTGTTGTGGATGGGGCCGACCAAGCCTGACATCGCCAGGGACATGCCCGACGCCAAGGACGCGGGACTGGACGTGACCGCCTGTCTGGAGCGACGGTTCTGGGCACCGGCAGGGACACCGCAGGAACGCATTGACGCCTTTGCCGACGTGCTGCGCAAGGTTCTGGAAACTCCGGAACTCAAGGCCTATCATGCCAAGCGCTTGAGCGACATCCGATTTCGAACCGGCGCGGACCTGAAAGCGGACCTGGACAGGGAAGTCGCCGAAATCGCGAAGGGCGTGGATGCCGTGAAGGCGTCGATGAAATAGCCAGACGCTAATCGCAAGGGGTTCGGTGTCATGACACGCGCGCCATTACACCGAACGCATCCACACCTGACAAATGCGTGCATTGCAGCTCTCCTGGTCGGCGCCATAGGCGCCACCCTTGTGGCGGGCTCATGGACTTTGCCGGAACCGGTTTTCGAACCGCTCGGGCCCGGCGCGTTTCCGCTGGCGACGGGATTGATCCTGATTGTCCTCGCCGTTTTGATGATCATCTCCGCCGTCCGGCCCAGCGACATTCCCGCCGGCTTCGAACGGTCCACGGGGCGCAAGGACCTTGCGTTTTTTTCCATTGTCCTGACAGGGCTGTACGGCCTTGCCATGGACCGGTTCGGTGTCGGATTTCCAATCGCAACCAGCGTCTTCATATTCTCAATGACTGCGCTTCTGGCCGGTCGACATCTGACCGTCACCCTGTTTGCCATTCCCCTGGCGCTCATCCTCGGTTTCGGGCTGCACGCCGTCTTCACGCAGTTCTTCTATATCGACTTGCCCTCGTGACCCGCCTATGACCGATCTTACGTCCGCGTTTATTGGCCTGATGGCACCGACCTCGTTCACGTTCATCCTTGTCGGTGTTTTCGTCGGGATCGTCGTCGGTGCGGTTCCGGGACTGAGCGGAGCCATGGTCATCGCCCTGACCCTGCCCTTGACGTTCTTCATGGACAGCACCCACGCGCTGATCCTGCTGGTCGCCATGTATGTCGGCTCGACGAGCGGCGGTCTGATTTCCGCAACGCTGATGCGCATGCCGGGAACTCCGGCGGCCATGATGACGGTGCTTGACGGATTCCCAATGGCCGCAAAAGGCAGGCCCGGACGGGCGTTGGGCTTCGGCATCATGGCGTCCTTCGTCGGCGGCTGCATTTCCTGGATCTTCCTGGCCGTCCTGTCTCCGCCGCTTGCCGAAATCGCGGTCCGGTTCGGGCCGTTTGAGATCTTTTCCATCACCCTGACCGCCTTGATGCTGATCAGCGCCGTCAGCCAGGGGTCCATGGTCAAGGGCATAGCCGCGGGTCTGCTCGGCGCGGCGGTTTCCATGGTCGGTATCGATGCGGCTTCCGGCGGCGTGCGGCTGACCTTCGGTTTCGAGGATTTCGACGCCGGCTTCAGACTGCTGCCGGTGCTGCTCGGCGTTCTGGTCCTCAGCCAGGTGCTCAAGGATATCGTCGATATCGACATGCCGGTGGAACGGGTGCGGACCAGTACCCGCGACATGTTCATGAAACTCAGCGATCTGCGCGATCAGTGGGTCAACCTGATCAGATCCTCGCTGATCGGTACCTGGATCGGCATTCTGCCGGGAATTGGCGGCACGACGGGGGCAATCGCGTCCTATTCGGTCGCCCGGACGTTTTCCCGGCGGTCCAAGGAATTCGGAACCGGGTGCGAAGACGGTATCGTCGCCGCCGAAACCGCCAACAATGCCGCGGTCAACGGCGCGCTGGTCCCGCTTATCACCATGGGAATTCCCGGCAGCGTCGTCGATGTCATCCTTCTCGGTGCGCTGATCATCCACAATCTCACACCGGGCCCGCTTCTGTTCACCAATTCCCCCGAGGCCGCCTACGGCATTATCGCGGCGGCTCTTATCGCCAATGTCCTGATGCTCGGCATCATGGTTGTCGGCACGCCCATAATCGCCAAGCTGATGTATGTGAAGAAGGCCTGGCTGCTGGCGCCGATCGTGGTGTTTTGCCTGATCGGCGCATTCTCGATCAGCAATCGCATGTTCGACGTCTGGGTCATGTTCTTCTTTGCGCTCTTCGGTTTTGCGATGATGCGGGTCGGTCTGCCGACCGGACCTTTCATCATCGGATACATCCTGGCCCCGATCGCCGAGGTCAAGCTGCGCACCGGGCTGATGATCTATGACGGCAGTTTCCTGCCCCTCATCACAAGGCCCGTCTCCGCCCTGTTTCTGGCGGTAGCGATCCTTACCGCGTTCTGGCCGCTGCTGTCGGGCCTGTACGCAAAACGATCGTCCGGCAGGAGGTCATGAGATGAATCCCGAGCGTTTTCAGACCATCGACGACCTGAGACGGCACGCCGCCCGGCGTATTCCGAAATTCGCCTTCGACTACCTGGAAGGCGGGGCCGGCACGGAAGCCGGACTCGCGCGGAACCGGGCAGCGTTCGAAAATGTTTTGCTCAACCAGTTTTTTCTGCGCGATGTCAGAACGCGCAGCATTGCCGTTGACCTCTTCGGCCAGACCTATGACAGCCCGATCGGCATTTCACCGCTGGGCCTGTGCGACCTGGTCTGGCCTGGGGCGGACAGGGCACTGGCGCGGGCCGCGCATAAACTGAACCTTCCCTTCATCCTCAGCGCGGCCGCGACAACGGAAATGGAAAATGTGGCCGCGCTCGCCCCGGACCACCTCTGGTTCCAGCTCTATGTCTCGACGCGCAAGGACGTGACCTTCGACCTGATTGCACGCGCCGGTGCCGCGGGGATCAAGGTTCTCGTCGTCACGGTCGATCTGCCCGTACCGGCGAAACGCCTGCGCGATCTCAGAAACGGCTTTTCACTGCCGTTTCGAATGACCCCGAAGATGATCTGGGAACTGGCGACCCGGCCGTCCTGGAGCCTCGCCACCGCACGGGCGGGAACGCCGCGGTTTCGGAACATGGAAAAATACATGCCGCCGGCAAGCGACAATCAATCCCTTGCCGCCTTCATGGCCCAACAGATTACAGCCGGTCTTGATGAAGATCTGTTCGCCCGCATCCGAGACGCGTGGCCGGGCAAGCTCGTCATCAAGGGCGTCATGACGCCGGAAACCGCCCTGCTCGGCCTCAAACACGGTACCGACGGCGTGATCGTCTCCAATCACGGCGGCCGCCAGATCGATTCCGCGCCGGCAACGCTGGACGTGCTCCCGGAGATCGCCGCCGCGGTCGCGGGCAAAGTCCCGGTCATGCTCGATTCCGGCATAAGAAATGGCATCGACGTGATCAAGGCCTTCGCGCTCGGCGCCGACTACGTGTTTTCCGGCCGCAGTTTCGCCTACGGCTTTGCCGCGACGGGTTTTGCCGGCATTGAACGGGCTGCCGCACTGATCGGCGACGAAACGCATCGCGGGCTGGCCCAGGTCGGCGTGACCGGACTGAAGGATCTGTCCTCCGCCGCCATCTGGTCCGAACCGGCCAAAAGACAAACCGACAAATAACGAGGATTTGAGCTCATGAAGATCAGACATGTCGAAGCCACCCCGCTCTATATTCCAGTGGCCATAGACATCCTCGGACTGAACAAGACCTTCGGGCTGTCGCTGTGTCTGGTCCGTGTCGAAACCGATGATGGCACCGTCGGCTGGGGCATGACGGCAATCACCGAAGAAGAAGTAATCGCGGAGGCGATCAACACCATCGCCGCCCCGGCGCTGATCGATGAAAACCCGCTCGATACGGAAAAGCTCTGGAACAAGCTCTACTGGCTGCTCAGCCCGCGCGGCCAGACCGGTTACGCCTCCCATGCGATCGCGGCGCTTGACGTTGCTCTCTGGGATATCAAGGGCAAGGTGCTGGGTCTGCCGATCTGGCGACTGCTGGGCGGCGCGCGCAACAAGGTGCCGGTTTACGCGACTTTCGGCTTCCCGTTCTTCGACCGGGAACAATTGGCCGAGGCCGCGCAATTGTGGGTCTCAAACGGGTTTCGACGGTTGAAAATGACCGTCGGCGACGGCGCGCTGAAACAGCGGGATCAACCGCGCCCGATCCGCGATGTTCTTGCGGAAGACCTGCAACGGGTCCGGGCCGTTCGCACGGCGGTCGGTGACGACATCGAGATATTCATCGACGCCAATTGCAATCTCGATCTCTATCACGCCGCCAAATTCGCCCGGTCCGTGGAAGAATGCGGCATCTCCTTTTTCGAGGAACCCATCACGCAAAACGACGTCCGCTCGATGGCGCAATTGCGCCGCCAGACTTCAATTCCGCTGGCCTGCGGGCAGAACGAGGGGCTGGCGTTCCGGTTCCGCGACCTGTTGGTTGCCGAGGCCGTCGATGTTGTTCAGCCCAATGCCGTAATCAGCGGCGGCTTTAGCCAATGCGCAAAAATCGCCGGCATGGCGGCCGCCTTCAACGTACCGTGTGCCAATGGCGGCGCCTGGCCGCATCACAACATGCATTTACACGCGGGGCTTTCGAACGGCTGGCTCGTGGAACATCATTACGTCGCGGTCATGTGCCTGAAGCAGGTTTTCGACGACCTTCCGGAACCGGAAGACGGCTGGCTGGCGCTGCCGGAAACGCCCGGTCTCGGTTTTGAGCCCAATCTCGACAAAGTGGCAACCCTCGCCAAGGCACCGACTTCGGCCGGCGGAGGCAAGGCGTGACGACAACGGGGCCCGAAACGCGGCTTCCATGCGCCTGATCAATCCGGCTTGGGCAAAGAACACGTGCGGAATTTCCGAGGATGTCATTACCGCAATATCCGACTATGATCGCGCTTGAGAAATCCTGCACGAACGATCCGATCATTGTCCATGCGTCTTTTGCCCTTGAAACTGCTTGTCCTTCTGGTCCTTGTATCGGGTTGCGCCGAGCGCGGTTCCCTCGGCCTTTTGGACAATTCCCTGGCATTGAGCGCCGCTCTGCCCTCGGCAACACGACACCAGATCTTCGTTGCGACCAGTCGCGAACGCAAGGCCGAGGGTCTCGATTACAACGGCGACCGCGCCACGAACCTGTCCTATGCCAGGTTCACGATGTCCGTGCCTCCGGTGCATGCAACCGGCGAAATTGAATGGCCATCCGGCAAAACATCCGATCCTGCCAAGCACTTTGTTGTGGCCGCAGCAAACGATCTCGGCGACGCCGCGCGGATGCGATCAACCATCAACGACAAGATCAGGGGCCTGCCGCGCAACAACCATGAAGCCGTGGTTTTCATCCACGGATACAATACAAATTTCGCCGAGGGCCTCTATCGCTTTACCCAGATGGTGCACGATTTCGAATTTCCCGGCGTGCCTATCCACTATTCCTGGCCGTCGGCAGGCTCCGCAGGTGCCTATATCTATGATCGCGACAGTACCGCGATCGCCCGCGACGGTCTGGAACAGTTTCTCACCGAACTGGCCAAAACCGACGTGGAGAGGATTGTGGTGATCGGCCACTCAATGGGAGGATTCCTGACAGTCGAAGCCCTGCGCCAGATGGCGATCAAGGGCAATCCGCAATTCCGCAGCAAGCTGCAGGCCGTGGTCCTGATGTCCCCCGACATCGATCTCGACGTCTTTCGGGCTCAGGTCGGGCGTATGCAACCGCTGCCGGATCCGTTCGTCATCTTCGCTTCAAAACAGGACAAAGCCCTGCGGCTTTCCGCGCGCCTGACCGGCAAGAAGGAACGCCTCGGCTCCGCCATCAGACCGGAGGAATTCAAGAAACTCGGTGTCACTCTGATCAACGTGTCCGACTTCAAGGGCGGAGATTCCCTCAAACACATGACGGCCGCGACCTCGCCGACCGTGATCTCCATTCTCCGGAGCGCATCGCAAACGTTCCGAAGCAAGATCCTGCTCGGAGACCAAAGCGCCGATTTTGCAGAATCATGGCGGACCAACGAGGCGGCTTTGACGCCAGAACGACAGTAGACGTGATCACGGCTCGCCTGATGTGCTGACCTGCCATAAGGACAGAAAGGCGTCATGATTTGGTGGTCGATATCCCTCCGGCCGGGATCGGCCCAGGACTCGTTTCCGTTTCGTTGCCTGGAAAGAAGGGCCCGGTCGAGACGACCCGATTGTCAGAAACGAAACCGAACCCGGCACCTCCAATGACATCCGATTGGCATCCCCATCAGCGCCCAAAAGATCTCATGGCCGGGCTTGCTCGCGATGCCATGGGCGTGCTTTTGGCCAACCCGTATTTCGACCGCGTCTCGCTTTGGGCATTGACGCGCTATTTCTTTCCGCTTTCCAGATTATGGGCCGCCGCAACCGCTTCCGAAGGCGTTCCCGAACGATTTCTGTCTGAAGTGCCTCTGGATGTTTGCGGCATCAATCTGAACAGGGTGCAGAAGTCGCTGTTTGCAACAGAGGCTGCACGCGCAGCCGCCACCACCACCGACCGGAACTGGGAGGACGCCTTTTTCGGCGGACAGACGTGCAGTCCGGAGATCCTCGTCGCTCTTGAGGCCGCGCGTCGCGACGGGCACCACGCCCTGAATGTTCTGCGACGCAGATTTCGCTATCTATTGAAACACGAGGTTCCGCCCGTTCGCTACGCCATACCGTCTCCCGAAGCCGTCGCGGCTGAATTTTCGGCGGCCTTGCAGGACCGCACGCCGTTTTTCGCACCGCCAGACCCTATGCCTCGAATAGAGACCTCTCGAAGAATGCCCGGCACGATCGGCACCGAATTCTGGCTCCGGTTCACATCGCCATCGCCGCATCTGGGCGACCGGGTCTACGCCAGGGTGCATGAGCCTGACGGCGTGAAAGATCCGCCCACCCTCATCTTCGGACATGGCATATGTGTGGAGTTCGATATGTGGCGCGGACTGATCGATGAGGTGGCGGATCTGTGTCGAATGGGAATTCGCGTGATCCGGCCGGAAGCGCCCTGGCATGGCCGGCGCAGGCCGATCGGCATGTATTCCGGCGAACCCATTGTCGCCACCGCCCCTTTGGGGCCGTTGCAGGCGTTTACCGGCGCCATACGCGAATGGTCGGTGCTGATCGATTGGGCGCGACAAACCGGCAACGGTGCGGTCGCAATCGGCGGATCGAGCCTGGGCGCCCTGATGTCGTTGCTCTGTGCCGATATCTCCCGCACCTGGCCGGATCGGTTACGGCCCGAAGCCATGCTTGTCATCACCCATTGCGGCCGACAGCGCGATGCCTGGCACGATGGCACTTTGGCGCAGATCTGGAAACCGCACGATGCGATGACAGCAAAGGGCTGGTCCACAGAGACATCGGACCGCTACCTGCCGATCCTCGATCCTGACAGGGATCGGGCTCCGGTCATGACACCGGAAAACATCGTTTCGGTGCTTGGTCGCAATGACCGGGTCACCCCCTATCAGAGCGGCCTCGACCTGTTGAATGCGTGGCGGGTCCCGCCGGAGAACCGTTTCCTCTGGCGGCGTGGCCACTTCTCCGTGCCGATGACGCTGATTCGGGACACGCGTCCCCTGCACAGGTTTGCCGAAATTATGGCGCGCCTTTGACCACGGCCGGCGCTAACGCCGTCTCGGGCAGCGTGCGATATAGACAGATCCGTCACGGCGGCGATAGCGGCAATCGCCCGGCGAAGTCGCGGCGCCTATGAGCCCGCCGGCCGCCGCGCCCGCCGCAGCCCCTATGGCCGCGCCACGGCCTCCGGCGGCAACGCCGCCGATCACCGCACCGGTCCCGGCACCGATCAGGGCACCGGTTCCCGCCCGCTTTTGTGTCGTCGTGCAGGCCGCCGCCAAAAAAAGCGCCAGCACGGAAACAAACAATATTTTCATGATCCTGTCCTCAATTTCCGGAACTCCCGGTTCCGATTCTCCTATTAAGCGCCCAGGCCCCTGAATTGCGCACGATATATAGGCCGGGATCGAGGCTCCATTTTGATCGGTGTCAATGGCCGCATGGCCAAGGCCGACAGTCTCGGCATTCGATGCCGCCAATAATGTTCCGGGATTGCACTGGATATTCGTCGCTGCGATGGCTAGCGTGCTGCCAGGTGCAGTCACCCGCCCCTGCCGGTCGTTCGATCGTCTTGAGGCAGCAGGGGATCAAACGGGCGTGCAGAAAAATCTACCATCCGATACCGGCAGGTCGGCGCTCACGCCGCAGGTGCTCGGCATTCTTTGCGTGCTTGGCGCGGTTGTAATCTTTTCGATCCAGGACATGGTGATCAAATGGTTCAGCGACCGTTATGCGCTGCATGAGATCGTCTTCATCCGCGCCTTTGTCGCCATGTGCGTCACCCTGGCCATTTTTGTGCCGCTCGAAGGCGGCTTCGGCATTCTGCGCAGCCGCCGGTGGCCGTTGCATCTGTTGCGCGGCTTCTCGATCGTTGTCGGCAACCTTTTGATGTTCGCCGGTCTCGCCTCCATGCCGCTCTCAGAGGGCGTGGCGATCTTCTTCGTGGCGCCGTTGCTGATAACCCTGCTGTCGGTACCGGTGCTCGGAGAAAAAATCGGCCTCCATCGCCTGATGGCGGTAATCATCGGATTTTGCGGCGTTCTTGTCATGATCCGGCCCGGAAGCGCCAGTTTTCAGATTGCCGCCCTGTTGCCGCTCGGCGCAGCCCTTGCCTATGCCTCGCTGCAGATGATGACGCGCAAGCTCGGCCTTGCGGAAAAGGCCTCAACGATGGCGTTCTATATCCAGGTGATGTTCCTGTCGTCCAGCGCCCTGATGTGGCTCGCGGTCGGTGACGGCCGCTTTGCCGGCAGCGACAATCCTTCCGTCGAATTCCTGCTGCGAGCCTGGATCTGGCCAAGTCCGGTCGATGGCGCAATCATGGTCGCGATCGGATGCATCAACGCCCTCGGCGGCTATCTGATCAGCCAGGGCTATCGCGTCGCGGAAGCCGGTGTGGTCGCCCCGTTCGAATATGTCGCTGTACCGCTCTCGATTGTCTGGAGCGTCCTGATCTGGGGCGACTGGCCGGATCTGTTGGCATGGATCGGCATCGCACTGATCGTTGGCGGCGGACTGTATGTCGTCTATCGGGAAACCGTACGCGGCCGCAATGTGGCGGCCGACCGGGCTCCCCGATGAGCAATCCGACAAACCGTCAGAATTGCGCGCGGTCGCGTGTGAGCGTTTCGACAATCGCCTCGATGGCCCGGACCAGTTCCTCATCCTGTCGCGCAACCAGGGCTCCGGATTCAGGCGCGGCGAAGACGCCGCGGTCATTGTCGAAATACATTCCGGACGCATTGGCAAATTCATCCGAAAACGCCGCCCGGACCAGAATATCGGCGCCGATGCGCAAATCGCCACCATCGACACCATAGGCATCCTTCACCATCTTGCTGCCGAGCATGGAGGCGGGATTGACGGAAATCACCGAGGGGCCCCGTTCGCCGCGATCGCGCGCCATTTGACGAGACCACATGATCAGCGCCCGCTTGCTTTGCGCATAGGCCATCCCGTCGGATAGTTTCGCCCCATTCCGCAATGCGTACAAATCCACCGGCGACTGGGCCGCGGAAGCCAGATTTATGACCCGGCTTGACGGACCCAATAGCGGGAACAGGCGCTTTGTCAGCAGATAGGGGGCTATCGTATTGACAATGAATCGAACGTCGATCTGTCCCGCCATTGCCGGCATGGCCGAGCTATAGACCCCGGCATTGTTGATCAGAACGTCAAGATTGTCGTGGTTCGCGGCAATCTCTTCCGCCAGTGCCAAGACATTGCTGAGCCGGGACAGATCGGCCTCGTAGATCTCGACATGCGGTTCATCCGACACAGCCGCGACAATTGCCTGTGCTTTGCGGAGTTTGTCCGCATTCCTTCCATGGAGCAGAACCCTATATCGGGACCGCGCAAGCATCTTTGCCGTTTCCAGACCGATCCCGTCGGTCGACCCGGTAATGAGTATGGTCTTGGTCATGCTGACTGCACCCTTTTCATGCAAAGTCCGGCAGAATGTCTTCGGCCAGGCGTTTCATTGTTGTTTCGATGTCGGCCTGATTGAAGCGCAGGTTCAGCGCCACATGGTTCACACCAATATCCCTGCGGGACCGCAGATAGTCCCGCAATTGGTTCAAGCCAACCTGCAAGCCCAGGTGAATTGGACGCGGAGGCGTATGTGCATCATCGGCCAGATCCAGATAGAGCGGCTCCATAACCGGTTTGTCGCAGGTTCCGGTTGCCTTGATGCGGGCACGCAGATCCCCAATCCTTCGCGCCTGTTGGCCAAGGGGTCGCGGATAGGTCATCCAACCGTCGCCATTTTCAGCGATCCAGTCCGGAGCTTGCTGGCTGCCACCGGTGATCAGCAACGGAAGTCTTCCAAATGCCGGTTTGGGCAACATGTCGATCCCGCCGTCGACGCGGCCATAGCCGGTGTCAAAAACCGGCGCATCCTCCGCCATCCTGCGGATATAGTCGAAGCTTTCGCGAAACCGGTCACCGCGATCGCCGAAGGCCAGATTGAGCGCCGGATATTCTTCGGGCCTGTCGCCCGACGCAACGCCCAAAATCAAACGTCCGCCGGACATCACATCGGCACTCGCCGCGGCCTTGGCCACATGAGCGGGATGCCGCAGGGGCAGTATGATGCTTGCCACGCCAAGGCCGATGGTTTCGGTTTTGCCGGCAAGCAGCCCAAGATAGACAAACGGATCGAATACCTGACCGGCATCTCCGAACGAGGGCACGTTGAACGGCACGTCGCGCAGCCAGACAGCGGAGAAACCGAGGTGTTCAGCCAGTTTTACCCGCTCGACATGGTCCTTCATTGCCGGAACCGGCCCATGCGCATAGGTCTCGATCGGGACCACCAGTCCCAAGGTCAAGCGGTTCGGTTTGAAAACCGCATCAAAGCCCGGGTTTATCGACCGGAAGTGTCGCTGATTGACGATTTTGGCGTGGAACAATTGAAGGAGACTTTCCGGATTTCGACCAAAGCTCTGGGCGCGCTGTGCGGAGGTACTAGGCGAGGTCGTCCTTTGCCTCGATGAGGAAATGAAAGCTTTCGGAGCCTTCCGTGCGCGCCTTCAGGTGCGGCGCATAGTCAGGATCGTTCATGAATGCCAAAGCCGCGTCCTTCGTCGGCCAGGAAATGACAATGCGCAGCGCAGCATCCTGCCTCTCGCCTTCGATCTGTTCATGGGTCGCGGTTCGGGCAAGGTATTGGCCACCATGCTTTGCAACAAGCGCATTCGCCGGCCCGATATAGTCCGGAATCCAGTCTTCGCTGGTCGGCGTGACGGCAAGGACAGAGTAATAAGACATGGTGAGATCCTCCTGTTGAGTGTCGCATTCTCTTTGCTCAACAGGAGATATTAAATGGATTTTCCGATATAAACTCTGAAACTTCGAATTCAGTTTTCTGGAATACGATATAATTAAATGAACTATTGTCATCGGTCGGCGTCACAAACCGGTTCAAGCGCCTTCGTCTTTGTCCTTCCGATTGACAAGGACCATTCCCAAAACAAGAAGCCCCAACGCGATCCAGATCATGGCTGAAAAGCTTTCGCGGTAAATCAGGTATCCGACCAGAATACCGGTGGCGGTGCTGACATATCCCATCAGGCTCTGGAAAACCGGGCCGTGATCTTTCTGGACCTTGAACACCAGGACGTAAGACAGGAATGCCGCAGCCATCTGCAGCAACACGATCCAGTCGGCGTCGCGGCCGGAAAGGACGATGAGATAGTTTTCGCCGTTCCAGAATGAGAGGCAGCCAAGCATGAGCGCGGACATGAACAACATGCCGGCCGCGAGGTGGGCGGGGCTGTATCCTTGCGGCCAGGCAACCGACCGGTAAATGCCGCTGACCGAAAGCGAGACGGGGATCAGCAATACGATAAAGACCCAGGCCGACGCCGCGTCAGATGCGGATCCGGCATTCGGAATCGTCATGAACACCGCGCCGCAAAATGCGGACGCAATGCCGATGACGCGGATGAGCCGGTAGGCCTCCAGGCGAAACAGCAGGGCCAGCCCATAGGTCAGGACCGGGACAAGGGTAAAGGTCATGGCGACCAGACCGGCGCCCAATTGCGTAACTGACCAGACCGTCAACATTGACGGCAGCACGTAACCGGTCGCCCCGGCAATCAGGCAATACCTGATGGCTCCAGGGCGGATTTTCGGCCACCGTTCGAACAGACCCACCCAGATTGCCAGGCCGAGCGTTGCGCCGGCAGCGGCATGAAACATGTAGGAAAAAGGCGGAATGCCGCCTTGCATCGCGATCTTGCTGAGAGGAGGAAACGAACCCATACAGATGCCGCCCAGCAAAAGCAGCAGCAAAGCCGTATAGGAAAATTCGGACCTGTCTTTCAAAGTCACTCCGGTTTGTCGATGAGTTGCCGGTCGCCTGTCCCTGATCAGGGTAAAGAAATGGACTTTTCGATCGGCCAGGACACCTTGACCATGCCTTCGCCGGGAAGCTCGGATATTTCGCCACCGCTGACAAGGGCCTTGATGATCTGACCGTTGCAACGCAGGAGACAGGTCGCGGTTGCGCCGGCGAAAATTACCTGATCCATCTGCGCCTGTATGCTGTTTGCCGAGGGATACATCTTTTCAACATCGGAATCGATCCGGATGAATTCGGGTCGAACGGCAAGGTTCGCCGACGGCGTGCATCCCTCACCGAAACGCAGCAGAGTGCCGTCGGCAAGCTTTACGCCATTCTCCGTCGCTTCCCCCTGGAAAATATTGGCCTCACCGAGAAATTCAGCGGAGAACCGGTTCGTCGGCTTGTTGTAAACCTCCTGCGGCGCGCCCTCCTGCACCAGTTTTCCGTCCCGCAAGATCCCGATCCGGTCGCTGAGGGTCAGGGCTTCCTCCTGATCGTGGGTGACGAAGATGGTCGTGATGCCGATCTCCCGCTGAATGCGTTTCAGTTCGATCTGCATATCGACGCGCAGGGCCTTGTCGAGGGCACCAAGCGGTTCGTCGAGCAACAAGACACGCGGTTCGGTCACGATGGCGCGCGCCAGTGCCACGCGTTGGCGCTGGCCTCCGGAAAGCTGATGCGGACGGCGCCGGCCGAGGTCTCCCAGTTGCACCAGTTCGAGCGCTTCGCGGACACGCTTGTCGATTTCCGCTGAAGGCCGATGCCGGACCTTGAGCCCGAAGCCGATATTGTCAGCAACACTCATGTTCGGAAACAAGGCGTAGTTCTGGAACACCATGCCGATGCCGCGTTTTTCCACGGGGACCCGTTCGACACTTTCACCGCCGATCACCACGGATCCGGAATCGGGAAAGATGAACCCTGCAATTGCCCGCAACAGGGTTGTCTTGCCACTGCCGGACGGGCCCAGCAGGCCATAGAACTCGCCATCGTCGAAACGGATCGAAACATTGTTCAGGGCGGTCATCGTTCCGTAGCGTTTTGTGATTCCGGAGACGGTCACATCGGCCATCAGCGCTCCCCTCCAAAATTTGCAAACCGCGCGGCAATCAGCATCAGGGTCATCGACACGACGATGATAATGGTCGAAACCGCGTTGATTTCCGGGGTGAATCCCTCGCGGATTGCCGCGTAGATCTCGACCGGCAGGGTGCTTTCGCCCGGGGTCGACAGAAAATAGGACACCACAAACTGATCAAACGAGACGGCAAACGCAAACAAGGCGCCCGCGATCACGCCGGAGGCGATCCACGGCAATGTCACAAACCGGGTTGTCTGCCAGTGGCTGGCGCCCAGCGAGCGGGCCGCCTCTTCCAGTTCCGGCTCGAATGTGCGCAGCCGGGCGCTGACGACAACGATCACATAGGGCAACGCCAGAGCCACATGTCCGAGCAGAACCGCCTGGGAGCCGCGCCCGATGCCGATTGCAAAAAAGAAGATCAGCATGGCCGTTCCGGTGATCAGCCAGGGGATCGCGATCGGCGGAAACAAAAGGACCTGCAGGATGCGTTTGCCGGGAAACTCATAGCGAAACAGGGCAATCGCAGCGGCCGTGCCGAGAATTGTCGCGATCAGCGTGGTCACCAGGGCGATCCAGATCGAATTCCATGCGGCAGCCAGAAGCGCATCGTTTTCCGCCAGCCGCTCATACCAGACCGTGGAATAGACCACCGGCAATTGATAGAATTCGGAGCGGTTGAAGGACATCACCGCCATGACCAGGATCGGCAGGTACAGGAACATCAACACCAGGCCGAGATAGAACCTGCCGAACAGGTTGAGAAACCGTGTCATCGCCATTATTGCGCCCTCTTCAGAACCGGGCTGGACAGTCCCAGGATGATCAGAACCACCGTCAGCAGGATGAACGAAAGCGCTGCTCCAAGCGGCCAGTTGAAGACAGTGGTGAACTGATCCTCGATCACCGTGCCAAAAAACGTGCCGGCCCGGCCGCCCAGGATCCGCGGCTCCATGAAGGAGCCGACAACCGGCACAAAAATCAGAACGGCTCCGGCCAATACGCCGGGAAGCGAGAGCGGGATAATGATGCGCCAGAGAATTGTCCGGCGTTTGGCCCCGAGCGACCGGGCCGCCTCGATCAGGGAATCGTCAATTGCCTGCAGGGCCAGGTAAGCGGTGAGGATCACATAGGGCAGATAGGAGTGGACCAGGCCGATCACGACGGCCGGATAGGTGAACATCAACCGGACCGACACATCGAACGGCAAGATCCAGTCGAGGGATTTGTCGAGGACGCCATTGCCGCGCAGCAGAATGGCCCAGGAAAAGACCCGAACCAGGGAATTGCTCCAGAACGGCAGGATGACCAGCAGAAACAGCGCCTCCCGTGACCGTCCGCGGATAACTTTTGCCAGCACATAGGCGCAGGGAAAACCGATCAGAATGCAGAGCGCGGTCACCAGCCCGCCCAATTGCAATGACCGGAACAGCAGATCGGAATAAAACCCGCGTTGGAAGAACTCGATGTAATTGGCAAGCGTCAGCGACCATTCCCGGTCGCCAAACGGCGTGTCACTGAGGAAGCTGAAGAACAGCATGGCCGACAGCGGCAGGAACACCGCCACCGTCAGCCAGAGATAGGCGGGGGCAATAAGCGCGACGCCACGGGACAGATCCCCGGTTTTATGCGCCTGATCGCTCATCGCCCCCTCCCCGTATCACCGGCCTATTGAGCCGCTTTCAATTCCTGCCAGATCGCAAGATAGGCCTTGCGCTTGTCTTCCGACACCGGCTGCATGAACTGGACCCGGGCAACGGCTTCGGGATCGCCAAGCACCGTCCGGTTGAAGGCATCTTCCGGAAGCGCGGCGGCGGCCTTGGCGTTCGCCGAGGCGGGCGCGCCGCTTTCGGCCCATTTCACGTAGAACGAGGGATCGATCATGTAATCGATGAAGGCTTTTGCCGCGTCGACATTCTTGGAGCCGGTCGGAATCGACAATCCGTCCAGCCAGCCGATTGCGCCTTCTTTGGCGATGACGAATTCAACCGGCAGCCCCTTGCCGATCGAGCGCGAGGCCGAGCCGCTCCAATAGGTCGCGATGTCAAAGTCGCCGGCCGCCATGAACTGGTTCCAGTCGTTCTCCGAGCTCCAGAATGTCCGGATCTGCGGCATCAGGGCTTTCAACTTCGCCTTCACGGCGTCGAGGTCCTTGATGTCGTTCATGTCCTGCCCGGTTGCGAGCGCGGCAAACTGAATTGCCTCAAGCGGATCGTCGCGCCAGCCGACCTTGCCCTTCATGGATGGATCCCAGAAGATTTCCAGACTGTCCGGTGCCTCGCTGACCGCCCCCTTGTTGATCGCAAAAGACGTCAATCCCCACACCCACGGGACGCCGTACACCGTGCCATCGGGAACCAATTCCGCATTTGACATCATGTTCGGTGCGACATCGGCCACATTCGCCATGCCGGCGGTGTCCACCGCCTGGATCAGGCCCTCGGAACGCGCCTGGCTGGTAAAGGCGGAATTGATCAGCACCACGTCATAAGCGCCGGGATTGGTGCGCAGCTTGGTAAGCATTTCCTGTTCGGAATTGAAATAGTCATGGACGACCGTGTGCCCGGTCTTTTCACTGAACGCCTTGACCGCCCAGGCTTCGTCGGTGCCGTAGCTCTTCCAGTTGAGTACGCGGATTTCCGCGGCCTGCGCCGCAACAGCGCCCATTCCAATTGCCAGCGCTGTCAAGCCGGCAAGGGTTGCTTTCAGTCCAAGTTTCGTCATGTCAACGTCCTCCGTTCAAGTCCGGTTTTCTTGATTTTACGACGCCCCGGCGACAAGCCGGGGCGGGTTCGAGCCGACAGCGCCCGGATGCGCCGCTGCTCTGTCGGATCCAAACCGATCCGGAAAGGTTTCGGCCAGGAGGGCCATTGTTTCGGAATGATGGGGCGCCGTGGCCGGCCCGTTCCGCAGTGTCGAGAGCGCCGCCGCGGCATTGGCGTAGAGCGCCGCGTCGCGAGGCGCCATTGCGCGTGACAGGGCGGCAAGGTAGGCCCCGATATGCGTGTCGCCCGCGCCATTTGTGTCGACCACCGGTCCGATCCGTACAGCGGGCACATGCAACGGTTCGGCGTCGCGCTCCAGGACAATGCACCCTTCGGACCCCAGGCGTACAATGGCTCCCCGCGCGGCCATGCAATGATTCTCAAGGAGAGTCCGCGCGGCGAGCGGTGGTTCGACATGCCCGGTAATCGTCCGCGCTTCCCGGTCATTGCAGCTGATCCAGTGGGCCTTTGCCAAAACCGATCGCAGAATTTCCTGCGGAATCTGACCGACGACCGGAGAGGGATCAAAAACGAACTTTGCCCCGGCAGGCAATGCTTCGACCCAGCGACTGAGCAATTCGCGGCTGCCGGGATAACACAGCGTATAGCCCGACAGGAGCAGCCAATCGAACCGGTCCGGATCGATCGCGGCAAGACCATCGGGATCCGCCAAGCCTTCGGCGCCGTCCCTGGACACAAAGCTGCGTTCGCCCTTGGCGTCAATCAGCGCCACACAGCTTCCCTGATCCTGACCCGCAAGGCGCGGCCTGAGGCAGGCAAACCCGAAACGCTCCATCGCCTCGGCAACCCTGTCGGCGAACAGGCCGGTCCCGAGCGCACCGCCATAGGACACGGTCAACCCCGCCCTTGCAGCAGAAACCATGGCATTGAAACCGCCGCCGGCGGCGATGTCGCTGGACGATGCAAGCACTTCGCTGCCTGGGGACGGCAAGGCGTCGATCCGGTAGACGAGGTCGACGACGGCACCGGACATCTGCAAGAGCGTTCCCACGGATTGGCCTTGCGTCATCACACAGCCTCCACGAAGGTTTCCGCCCGGTCGCGCAAAGCAAGCAGGGACGTGGCGAGCGACACAAGGTCGAGACCGTTGACCCTTGCCACGAAACCGACCCGGTCCCGCGGCAGAGCATCTAAGCCCGCGCAGGCGCCAGCCATGCCGCAGGCAATGGCTGCGACCGTGTCCGTGTCGCCACCGATCCGCGCGCCGATGAGGCCGGCCTGCCATGTGTCGCCGCCGGCGATATGCAGAAGTCCGAACGCCGCCGGCACAGACTGCCACGACGCCACATCGGTGCCGATCTCGCCGACGATCCGTTCAAGGGCCGTCGCCGGCTCACTCTTGCCGGCAATACGGCAGGCGCGTTCGATCCGCTCGGCAATATTCGGCGCACCGGTATCGTGGCCGCGCTCCTGGCCAGCTCGTGCCGCGTCGATCGCGATGCCGATGGCGTCCCGCCATTTCGCACCGGAAATTCCGGCGCTGATCGCCGCGGCAACAGCGGAGGCAGAAGCAATTGCCGCCCCCGTATTGTGGGTCACCCGGCAGGTTTCCTCGACCCGATCGACAAACCGCTCAAGCGGATCCAGCGGCGTTGCAATGCCGATCGGCGCGACGCGCATGGCAGCGCCGTTCGTATCGCCCGCACGCCCGGCAATCGTCGCCGAAACCCCGCGCTGGATATCCTCCAATGCGCGCTTGGTCGACGGGCCGAGCAGGTCGCGCAAACCGCGCGCCGCAACATCGCGCTCCCATTCCAGCAGCGCATCGACCCACCGATGTTCGTCAAAGGACCCGTTATCGGCCACCAGTTGCCGCGCCAAAAGCAGGGACTGTTCCGTGTCATCCGTGATAGCGCCCGCGTCCAGACCATGCGAAACCGGATGCTCGGCGAAGGGCGCAATAAAATCGTCGATCGGTCCGTAGGCCCGGACGATCTCTTCACGGGACAGGGTCTGTGTCGGCATGCCGAGCGCGTCCCCGAGCGCCCCGCCCCACAAGGCGCCGAGTGCGCGGTCGATGGCCCGCTCCGAACTCATTGTCCGAATTCCAGGTGCAGGCCGAACCGCGTCGGATCGAGCAGCGATTCGACATATTCGACAATCCGGTCATCCGGATTGCGGGTGATCCGGCGCAGACGCAGCATGGGCTCACCGGCCCGCCGCCGCATCACTTCGGCATCCGCTTCGGAAAGCGACAGAAGCACTTCGCCGCGTTCTTCGCCATGATCGACCACAAGGCCGGCCTTGGCCAAGGTCTCATTCAACGATCCGTCGACCAATCCATCGCGGACCGTATCGGAAAATTCGGGTCGCCAGGGCACCCGGCTACGCTCCAGGGAAATGCCGATATTGGTTTCGCTGTCGACCCGAAGCCGGTCGACACAAAGGAAATCATCCGTCGCGCAGGCGAGAAAGCGTTTGACGTGCTGATCCGGGCCGCGTTCGAGGCGCAGCAGCCGGGTCTCGACGGATTGATCGCTTTTGGAAAGGGCCAGGGTCCAGCCGAGTGCATTGTCGATGGACGTTCCGTCATAGGTTACGAACGAACCAATCCCGGTCCGGGTGGTAATCAATCCCTGCCGCGCCAGTTCTTCCAGTCCCTTGCGCACCGTGTTGCGACTGACGGAGAATCTGCGGACGAGATCGTTTTCGCTGGCCAGCCTGTGCCCCTTCGCCAATTGCCCCGAGCGGATTTCGCGCTCCAGGGTCCTGGCGATCTTTACGGACTTGGACAGGCCGACCTGCTGTTTCATCGGAACTCAATCACGATTGAACTTGTTCATACCTGTTCAATTTTGCGAGTCCTGCCCTGTTTGTCAAGGCGCGGTTTGAGGGTGTCGGTGGATTGCCGGTTTGTCGTGCGTGAAACGCAAAAAGGTTAGCGCCCCTCGATGTAAACTCCGGTACCGGGGCTGGAGCGGCACACTGGAGGCAAGACCGGGTATTCGAAACCGTGGAGGACTCCATGACCGTGGATCTCTCCGCCCACAATCCAAAGTCCCGCGCCGGCCAGCAGGCCCGTGTCTCCTTTAAAGGACAGACGGGCTCCAAATCTCACGGAGCATATCAACGTGTCGCCAAGCAGTCCGATCAGGCCGCCGACTTCAACCCGCGATGGCGCAACAGGGCATCGATTTTCGGCATGCGTCCGCGAAAAGCCGTGTAGAGCTCGGCGGGATCGACGCTGCCGCCCGCCGAATAGATATGCTCGTAGAGCTTCCGCGCCGTCGCCTTGTCAAAGATATCGCCCGCCTCGGTAAAGGCGTCGAACGCATCCGCGTCCATCACTTCCGACCACATGTAGCTGTAATAGCCGGAAGAATAGCCGTCGCCGGAAAAGATGTGCGCAAAATGCGGCGTGCGGTGGCGCATGATGATCTCCCGCGGAATGCCGATCTCGGAAAGCACCTTTTTCTCGAAAGCTCCGGGATCGAACCCGTCGGCGTTCGCCAGGAGATGCACCTCAAGATCGACCAGCGCCGAGGAAACATATTCGACGGTCTGGAAGCCCTGGTTGAAGTTCTTGGCCGCCAGCAGGCGGTCGAGAAGATCCTTGGGCATCGGTTCGCCGGTCTGATAGTGCAAGGCATATTTGCGCAGGACTTCTGCTTCGGAAAACCAGTGCTCGTACAACTGGCTCGGCAGTTCGACAAAATCCCTGGCCACGCTGGTGCCGGACACGAAGGGATAGGTCACATCCGAGAGCATTCCGTGCAGGGCATGGCCGAATTCGTGGAACAATGTCAGGGCATCGTCAAACGTCAGCAATGTCGGCTGACCTTCCGCGCTTTTCGCAAAATTCATCACGTTGACAATGATCGGATGGACGACCTTGCCGATCTTGCTCTGGCTGCGGAAGGCACTCATCCAGGCGCCGCTGCGCTTGGACGGGCGGGCGAAATAATCCGCAAGAAACAAAGCGACATGATCGCCATCGGCGTTCCTGACCTCAAAGGCACGGACGTCGGGATGGTAGAGGCTGAGCCCGTTGGGCTCCTCGAAAGTGATACCGAACAGGCGGTTGGCCGTGTCAAAAGCGGCGGCGATGATATTGTCGAGCTGCAGGTAGGGCTTGATCTCCTCCTCGGCGAGGTCGTGCTCGGCCTTGCGCACCTTTTCCGAATAATAACGCCAGTCCCAGGGCTCGATATCGAAATTACCGCCTTCGGCGCGGACCATGGCCTGCAGCGCGCCGCATTCGACCTTTGCCTGGGCGCGGGCCGGTTCCCAGACCTCGGTCAGGAGCGATCGGACCGCCTCCGGCGTCTTCGCCATCTGGTCGTCCAGCTTGTAAGCGGCGTAGGTGTCGAAACCGAGCAACCCGGCCTTTTCCGCCCTGAGCGCCACGATCTCGGTTATGAGGTCCCGGTTGTCGGTCTCACCGCCGTTTTCGCCGCGGCTGGCCCAGGCTTTGAAAGCAATCTCCCGCAGGTCACGCCTCCTGGAGAATTGCAGGAATGGCGTGATGATCGAGCGGGACAGGGTGATGGCATATTTGCCGGCATGGCCGCGTTCCTCGGCGGCCTGGGCCGCGGCGGCCCGAACAAAATCGGGAAGCCCGTCCAGATCGGCTTCACTGTCCAGGATCAACTCGTAGTCGGCCTCGTCCTTCAGGACGTTTTGTGAAAACTGGGTGGTGATGACAGCCAGGCGCTGATTGATTTCGGCCATCCGGTCACGATCGGCTCCGGTCAGCCGTGCGCCTGCCCGCACGAACATGGCATGATACCGCTCAAGGACGCGGGCCTGTTCCGGCGTAAGGTCAAGCGCCTGTCGTTGCGCCATCAACGTTTCCATGCGCGCGAACAGCGCGGCATTGAACAGCGTATCGGTGCTGTGTTTGGCCAGAACCGGCGCAATATCTCGTTCGACCGCCTGCAGCGCTTCGTTGGTGTCGGCGCCGGTCAGGTTGAAGAACACGAGGGCAATGTCGGTCAGCGCCTTGCCGCTCAGTTCCAGGGCGTCGATGGTGTTTTCGAACGTCGCCTCGGCCTCCTGATCGGCGATCGCATCGATTTCGGCCCTGCTTTCGGTCAATGCGGTTTCAAAGGCCGGCGCGAAATGCTCCGGTTTGATCTGATCGAAGGGCGGGAGTTCAAACGGGGTCGTCCAGGAAGTCAGAAGCGGGTTCATGCGCGCACAGTCTCTGTTTCAGCGAGGAAAATTCGTATCCCCGCAATATGGCGCGGATGCGGGTGGATGCAACGGGAAACTGCGGTGAACGTCGATCGATCGTCCCCCTTCAGCGCACGATGGTGATCTTCTCGGCAGCCCGGGTCAGGCCGGTATAGAGCCAGCGTTCCCGGTTGTCGCGAAAGGCCCTGCTCTCGTCGAACAAGACGACGTCGTCCCATTGCGAGCCCTGCGCCTTGTGCACCGTCAGCGCATAGCCGTAGTCGAACTCGTCGGCCCGCCTGCGAACGCTGAAGGAGAGAGCCTCTTCCTTGCCTTCGAAAAACTCGGCCGGCACCGAAACCCGAACGCTTTTCTTGGCCAGCATTTCGTCGGGTATGACGTTCATCTTGACCAGGCCCTTGGCGAAATCGCGAACCCGTTCGACCTGCCACAAGCCGCCATTGAGCAAGCCCTTGGTCTTGTCATTGCGCAGGCAGACCAGGGTCTCACCGGGCTCCGGAAACGGCCCGGAAAAATCCTTCAGCGAACGAATGCGAGCGTTGTAGAGACGCCTCGTTTTGTTCATGCCGACCAGAACCTGATCGGCGGCGAGGATCCGTTCCGCCTCGATGTCGCCGCGATGGATGATCTCGCTGTCGCCGTAGCTGCCATAGTCGAGCGTGCGGCCCTCGCGCACATCCATCGACATGCGGATAATCGGATTGTCCGCCGCCTGGCGGTGAACTTCTGTCAGCATCAGATCCGGCTCGGCCTCGGTAAAGAAGCCTCCGCCCTTGACCGGCGGCAACTGGGCGGGATCGCCAAGGACCAGAACCGGCTTGGCGAACGACAGAAGATCGCGACCGAGTTCCTCATCGACCATGGAGCATTCGTCGATGATGATGAGATCGGCACTGGCCGCGGCACTGTCGCGATTGATCGCAAACGACGGTCCTTCCTCGTCCTCTCCGCGCGGCCGGTAAATCATGGAATGGATTGTCGTCGCTCCCTCACATCCTTTCTGGCGCAGCACATAGGCGGCCTTGCCGGTATAGGCGCCGAACGCGACTTCGCCGTCCTGGTTTTCCGCCAGGTGCCGGGCGAGCGTCGTCTTGCCGGTGCCGGCATAGCCGAACAGCCGGAACACCTGGACGGAGGGCCGCTTCAACCAATCGGCGACGGCCTTCAGGGCTTCATCCTGTTGCGGCGACCAGACCAAATTCTCCTCCCCCACCTCGAAAAACCATTTTGACAGCGCGGGCGCACCTTGTCAGAGTCGCCGTTCGTTGGCGAGAGCCAACACCCCTCCAATCGTTCCCGTGGTTTGCCTGGAACGGAAGACGGAACTGACATGGCGCTGACGCACGACAAGATATTCGATCCCGAATACGGAAGAGCCGTGGAGATCGCGCCCGGCGTCCGCCGCATGACCGTCAACAATCCGGGGCCCTTCACGTTTCACGGCACCAACACCTACCTGGTCGGCGAAAAGGAAATTGCGGTTATCGATCCGGGCCCTGATGATCCGTCGCATATCGAGGCAATCGTCAAAGCCGCCGGCAAGGACCGGATTGCCGCAATTCTGATCAGCCATACGCATCGGGACCATTCCCCGGGCACGCCGCGGCTGCAGGCGCTTACCGGCGCCCCGACCTACGCCGAAGGACCGCATCGTTCGGCCAGACCGCTGAATATCGGCGAGATAAATCCGCTTGACGGCAGCGGCGATCGCGAATTCATGCCGGACCATCGGCTCGGGGACGGCGATGCGGTGGAACTGAGCGAATGCATCCTGCGCGCCATCGAAACGCCGGGCCATACGGCAAATCATCTGAGTTTTTCGCTGGACGGTTCCGGGAATGACACCGGGATTGCCTTCAGCGCCGACCACGTAATGGCCTGGTCGACATCCATCGTCGCGCCGCCGGACGGGGCAATGGTCGACTATATGGCATCCCTGGACAGAATGATCGCACGATCGGACGATATCCTGTTCCCCGGCCATGGCGGGCCGGTGCGAGACCCGGCCACCTACCTGCGGGACCTGAAGGGACACAGGCTGGGGCGGGAGAAAGCCGTGCTCGACCGGATCTCCGCCGGCCTCCATCATGTCCCTGACATGGTTCAGGATATCTATCGCGACGTCGATCCGCGCCTGCATCCGGCAGCGGCCCTGTCTGTGCTCGCGCATCTGGAGGATCTGGCCGCACGCGGGATCGTTGCCTGCGATGGCCCTGTCGACCTCAAGCGTGCCTTCACGCTGGCAGACCGGCAATGAGCGCCTGGATTTTGCGGAGAGCCGAACCCTCCGACGCGCCCGGCCTGGCGTCATGCCTGGAAGCGGCCTACGCGCGGGACAAAAAACGGATTGCCGACCTGCCGCCAATGTCGGAGGATTGCGAAGGCGAAATTGTCAAAAACCAGGTCTGGCTCGCGGTTTTGGGCGATCAGATCGCCGGCGCATTGGTCCTGGCGCCAGGCGACGGCTTCATGAAACTGGCCAACGTTGCGGTTCGTCCGGAACATGGCGGCAAGGGCATTGGCCGGGCGCTGATCGCCTTGTCGGAAAGCGAAGCGGCAGAACAGGGATTCAGGGAGTTGCGGCTGAACACCCATGTTGCAATGCCTGAAAACGTCCGGTTTTATTCGCGGTTGGGCTGGAAAGAAGTGGCAACAAAGGGCAGTACGGTCATGATGGAAAAACACCTGCGTACTGCCCCCAACGCCCCCTAATTCGGTTCTTCGGCTAACGGAAACACCATCAGGTATACTCCACCATCGCCGCCAGCACATAACCTTCTCCGTGCACGGCACGAATGAGGGAGACGCCGGAATCCGGCGCATCGATTTTCCGGCGCAGACGGGTGATGTGCGCATCGATTGCGCGGTCGGTAACGGTCGTGGCATTGCCGTAAAGCCGATCCATGATGGTCTGGCGCGAAATCACCTCCCCCGGTCGCTCGGCGAGAGCCCTCAAAAGGACAAATTCCGAACCGGTCAATGAGACCGGCTCACCATCGGTTCCGCGGTTGAGTTGACGGGCAACCAGGTCCAGTTCGAACCCGGCGAACGCTATCCGCCGGGCATCGTTGCCGGCCTCGAAACTTCCATCCTCAAACGGCTGACTGCGGCGCAGCACCGCTTTGATTCTCGCCAGGAGTTCCAGTGGCTCATACGGCTTGGTCAGATAATCATCCGCGCCCAGCTCAAGACCGATGATCCTGTCATAGACCTCGTCGCGCGCCGTCAGCATGATGATGGGCGTTCGCGACGAAGCTCGGATTTCCCGGGCGATCTCCAGTCCGTCCGCATCGGGAAGGTTCAAGTCGAGAACAATCAATGCAAAAGTATCCCGTTCCAGGATGCTCCGTGTTTGGCCCGCCGTCGAAGAAATTGTCGCTTCGAGTCGATGTTTCGCCAGAAACCGCGCAAGAAAGGACGTCAATTGCATGTCGTCGTCGACAATAAGAATGTTCTGCTGCATGGCCCCGTTCCAACTTCGTCACGAACTTATACCAAAGGTCCCCGAGAATGATACCGTCACGAGATGAGGCTGTCGGGCCGGCAGCGAGACCGGGAAATTTCAACATATGCCACGGATAAATCAACCTGTCGCCCTTGCACGGACCTACAGCATCGGCTGCGCGGCCCTGGCGCTCCTGCTCGTGACCGTATCACTGGGCGCTTATCTCGGGAGCCAGACGCGGGCTCAGTTCAACGAGATCGAGGCAAGCTGGATAGACTATGCCGGCGACGTCGGCAAAAAGGGCGTCTGGATCAGTTCGCTTCGCGGCTATCTGGGGTACGGCGGCATCATTCACAATTTCAAGAATTATGTGTTGCGACGGGACACGGCCTATTTCGACCGCGCGCAAAGGCAAATCAACCAGTTCAACGCCGTCATGTCGCAATATCTCGGCGCCTCGCCTGATCGCGCTGAAAAAGCACTGCTTACGACAATAAAACAAACGATCGATCGTTATGAGAAAAATCTGCTGGTCGCCCGCAAGGGCGCCGCATCGGGTCTGGATGTGCGTCAGGTCGACAGGCAGGTTGCCATTGACGATACGGCGGCGATCCGCGCCTTGAGCGAACTGGAAACCACGTGGCAGGTATCCAGGACGACCAGTACATCGCGTATCTTTGCCGCCGTCAGCCAGGGACAAACCCTGATCTGGATCGGGTTCGCCTCAATCGGTGCGCTGGTCCTGGCGGCGTCCGTTCTCGGTTACCTGCTGATCATACTCCTGCGGGATCTCCGGAGTGCCGTTGCCCGTCTGTCCGACGAACTGGTCGTCAGGGGAGAACTGGAACGATCGGAAAGCCGACTGGCGCGGGCCGTGGAACAGAGCCCCGCGACGATCTTTATCACCGACACGGACGCGCGGATTCTCTATGCCAACCAGCGCTTTGCCGAGTTGACGGGCTGGTCCAGCGACGAGGTTGAGGGAAAGACACCCAACTTTTTGCAATCCGGAGATACCAGCCCCGAAGTTTACAAGGAAATCAGGGAGCGTCTCGCTCGAGGCGAGGAATGGCACGGCGTCTTCCGCAACCGAAAGAAGGACGGTGGCACCTACTGGGCCGAATCCTCGATTCTGCCCCTGGTCGGCCCGGACGGAACCATTCAAAACTATATCGGTATCGGCGAAGACATTACCGAAAAACGTCAGGCACGCGAGCAGGTGGCGCGCGCGCAGAAACTTGAAGCGGTCGGATTGCTTGCCGGCGGCATTGCCCACGACTTCAACAATATTCTGACCACCATCGTCGGGGCCGCCCATCTGGCGGAACTTGACGCTCCGAAGGGCAGCGACATCGCCGCGGAAATAGAACAAATCGACATCGCCGCGAGACGGGCACAAAGTCTCGTTCGCGGTTTGCTGACCTTTGCCCGCCGCGAACCCGGCAAACCACGGCCCAACGATCTGCGCGCCATAGTGCAGGAAGTTTCCCGATTGCTGCGCGCATCGATGCCCCCAACCGTTGCCCTGTCAGGTCCCGACCAGACAGAGCCGGTCATGGTGATGGCTGACCATACCCATTTGCACCAGATCGTGATGAACCTTTGCCGAAATGCAGCGGAAGCCATCGGCGGCGCCAATGGAACAATAGACGTGTCGATCACTTCACTCGGCCCGGAGGGGCCGGAAGGTCTGGCATCACGCCCGGAGGGATGGGTGCGGCTCACGATCCGTGATGACGGGCCGGGAATGTCGAGCGAAACCCTGAATCATCTGTTCGATCCGTTCTTCACCACCAAACCGCTCGGCAAGGGATCCGGTCTCGGGCTCGCTGTCGTCGCCGGCCTGATCGAAGAGGTGGGCGGCGCCATTGCGGTCGACAGTGAGCCGGGCAAAGGCTCTCGCTTCGTCGTCACCCTTCCTGGAACCTCCCAGGAACGGCGTGAAACTGAAACCGCTCGAGCCGACAGTCCGCGCGGTCGCGAGCGATTGATCCTCGTTGACGACGAACCTGAAATCGCGGCGACGTTTCGACGCCTGCTGACTCGCCTCGGCTACCAGGTCGAGGCCTACACATCGCCGGTCACCGCGTTGGAAAAGATGCTGGCCGATCCGGAGCGCTATGACCTCCTGATCACAGACATGGTGATGCCCGACCTGAACGGCGAAGCCCTGGTCAATCGGATTCGCGAGCGGCGCCCGAACATGCCAGTTATTATTTGCACCGGCTACAATCCGACGGGGCTGGCGGTACAGGGTGAGGTTCCGGAAGTGCTCAACAAACCTGTCGATCCAATCCTGATGGCCCAGAGAATTCGCACTATCCTCGATTGTACCGCATCGACGCAATAATGCCGTACCTGCGCTTGTATTACGCGCTTTTACCCCCCTTGCCACCCATGCGGAACGCGTGAAACTGAACTGCGATTACGCTTCGCAACATTTCGTCACAACAAATCGCATTCCGTCATACCGCGAGCAACATCTGTGTCGCAAACGCCCTGTAATCTCGGCCCGAAGGCCGGGGTTGGAGATTGCACTGACCATTGCATTGCCATCCGAAGCCCCGGTTGTTCTTCGGCATGACGCAAGGGGAGACACCGCATGAACTCGACTGAGGCCAAGACCGATTTCGGCCGCCCGGGGATAGATCCCCGCACCGGCGGCCGACTGGAACTCCGCGGAGGCGCAAAATGATCCGGAACCTTACATTTGCCTGCCTGTTGCTCGCCGGGACTTCGGCGATCGCCCAGGAGACCGGACCCATCGCTCCCATGGATGTGAATGCCGCTCGGGCTGAACTCGGCAAACGCCTGTTTTACGACCCACGCCTTTCCGGCGACACCTCCCTGTCCTGCGGAAGCTGTCACCAGCCGGACAAGGCCTTCACGGACGGCGAAGCACTGTCCCAGGCCTATTCCGGCGCGGCGCATTTCCGCAATGCTCCGACATTGGCCAATGTCGGTTATCGCGAAGCCTGGATGCATGACGGCAGATTGGGGACCAACCTGAACGACGTCGCACGGGAAATGATCACCGAAACCTACCTGATGAACATGGACATGCGCATCATGCAGGAGCGTCTGAAACAGGATCCGGTTTACGTGAAAATGTTCGCCGATGCCGGCATGTCCGAACCCTCGAACGGCGGAGCACGCAACGCACTGATGGATTTCATGAAAACCATCGTGTCGCGTGGCGCACCGATCGACACCGGCAACCTGAGTGCCGCAGCCGAACGCGGACAAGTCATCTTCGAAGGCAAGGGCGGCTGTGCCAGCTGTCACTCCGGGGTTCGCTACACGGACGACAAGCCGCACAATACCGGGGTTCCGGACAATCCGGCGATCTGGTCCGACCCGCAACGGCACTCCGCCTTCGTGACCTACGCCAAGTTCATGGGCATAGAAAGCTACATGAACCTGCGCCAGGATCTGGGCGCATACATCCGCACGCACAAGAGTGAAACGTCACGCAGTTTCCTGACACCGACGCTTCGTGAACTCACCTGGACCGCTCCCTACATGCATAATGGCATGTTCGCCACGCTGGAAGAGGTCGTCGATTTCTACGACGCAGGCGGCGGCGTAGACGATCTGAAAGACAGCCGTCTGAAACCGCTCGGTCTGGTTCCGAGTGAAAAATCCGATCTCATCGCATTTTTGAAAAGCCTTTCCGGAGAAAGCTTCGATACGGACGCTTACGTTTGGCGCGAAGACACCTTCGAATATTCGCTGATCGAAAACTGGCGCGATGCAAAGAACTGAGGAGGGCGGACCATGAAACATACATCAAAAATCGCCGTGGGCGCACTTATCCTGGGTCAGGCACTCCTGACGGCAAACCAGGCGACCGCCCAATCGAACCGGCCTGACGGTCTGGCACCGCTGGGCCCGCCGCCGATACCGGCGGACAATCCGATGACGCCGGAAAAAATCGAACTCGGCAAGAAGCTGTTTTTCGATCCGATCCTGTCGGGCAACTACGCCATGCCCTGCTCCGCCTGTCACCTGCCTGACGCAGGCTGGGCGGTTCAGGACAAGATCAGTTTCGGATATCCCGGCACCACCCACTGGCGCAACAGCCAGACGATCATCAACTCGGCCTATTATGGCAAACTGTTCTGGGCGGGCGCTTCGAAATCGCTTGAGAGCCAGGCCCGCTCCGCCGCCCGCGGCGGTGTCGCCGGCAACGGCGAAGACGACATGATGGAATCGCGGTTGGCCTTTGTGCCGGAATACCGCAAGGCCTTCGCAGACGTTTTCGGCGATGACTGGCCCAATATCCGGCATGCCTACAAGGCGATAGCCGCCTACCAGCGCACGCTGGTGCAGACCGACACGCCCTTCGACAATTACATGCGCGGCGACGATGGGGCGCTCACCGATGCGCAAAAACGCGGGCTTGACCTGTTTGCGGGCAAGGCCAATTGCATTGCCTGCCACACGGGCCCGCTGTTGAGCGACGAGAAGTATTACAATCTCGGTGTCCCCGCCTTTGACGGTTGGGAGACGGATCCGGTCGCCCAGATCACATTCCGTTTCGAACTTTTCGCCAAGGGTTCGACCGAAAAGATGTACCGCAGCACCAAGGACGATCCCGGCCTTTATTTCCGCACCAAGCAAAAGGCGGACAAGGGCAAGTTCCGCACGCCGAGCCTGCGCTACACGAAATACACTTATCCCTACATGCACAACGGCATGCTGGAGACCCTCCGCGACGTGGTGGAGTTCTACAATGCAGGCGGCGGCGAAAACGAATTTGCCGCGAACAAAACGGCCATGATCAAGCCGCTCGGACTGAGCGACGCCGAGATCGACGACATCGTGGCTTTTCTTGAAAGCCTGAGCGGCGACGAGATCCTCGTTGAGGAACCCGATCTGCCTGAAATGCAACCGCTACCGGCGTCGGTACAGAACTAAGCAGGAGATCGAACGATGAGCACACTAGATCCGAAGATCGCCGCGGCGATCAACGGCGAAAACGGCGAAGCAGAAAAAGCGGGGACCCGCAAATGTCTGATGAGCCGCCGCCAGTTTCTGCTGACCAGCGGAATTGCAACCACGGTCGTCATGGTTGGTGTCCCGGGGATGCCCCAGGCGCAGACCCCGGCCGCAATATCGACCTATCCCCGCAAGCTGATCGCAAAGCTGAGCGAGCTCAAGGTGGATGAGCCCGTGGACTTCGAATATCCCGATGAAGGCCTGTACGCCGAATCGATCCTGGTCAAACTCGGCCAGAAGGCCGGCGGCGGGATCGGCCCGGACGACGACGTCGTGGCGTTCAACTACACATGCACCCACCAGGGCGGTCCCCTGCAGGGCACTTACCAGGCGGCCGACAAGGCACTTGGACCGTGTCCCTTGCATCTGACCACGTTTGACCTGACCCGGCACGGTATTTTCATCTCCGGGCAGGCCTACCAATCATTGCCGCAAGTGCTTTTGGAAGTTGAGGGCGACGACATTTACGCCGTCGGCATGTTTGGCCTGATTTATGGCCGTTACGACAATCTGCAGGGCTGAGGAGGAACATCAATGTCCACACCATATTACGTTCCCGAAGAGAGTGTTCCCCTGCCGCCACCGGACGCGGAGGTTATCTCCACCGCGTGCGACTATTGCATCGTGGCCTGCGGTTACAAAGTCTATCGCTGGCCGGTGCGCGGCGGCAAGAACGGCGGACCGGCGGCAGATCAGAATGCCTTCGGCACGGATTTCCCGGTTGACCCGCTCGGTCCCTGGGTTGCCCCCAACCAGCACAATATCGTGCTGCACAATGGCGAACCGCACCACGTTGTCATCATTCCCGACAAGGACACCAAATTCGTCAACTATTCGGGCAATTCCTCAATTCGAGGCGGCGCGCTCGCACAAAAGGTCTACAATCCGCAAACACCGACGCGCGACCGGTTGAAGTCGCCGATGGTGCGGATGTTCGGCGTCTTGATGCCGGTGACGTGGGATTTCGCGCTCGATATCGCCGCGGCGGTCGGTAACCATGTCCTGAAAAAACACGGTACCAATGCCTACGGCGTCAAGACGTTCTCCTACGGCTACATGGAGAACACCTACGCGATCACCAAATATGCGCTGGGCAATGTGCGCACGGCAAACTTCACGTTCCACGACACGCCGTCCGATGTGAGTTCCACGCCGGGCTTCCGGGATGCCGGCTTCGACAATTTCGGACCGAGCTATGACGATTGGGCCAACGCCGAAACATTGATGATCTGTGGGACGGATCCGTACGAGACCAAGACGATCCTGTTCACCGACTTCATCATGCCGGCGATTCAGGGCGGTCAAAAGACCATCTTCATGGTTCCGCGCCGGACCGGCGGCATTGCCTACGCCGAAAAGAACGGCGGAATTCTGCTCGACATTCAGCCGGGCACGGATTTACCGGTTGTCCTGGCAATCGCCCGTGTCATCGTTGAAAACGGCTGGCAGGACGACGAATGGATCAAGAACTGGGTCAACAACAAGTGGGAAAGCTCGTCGGGCTTCGGACAAGGGACCCGCAACACGCCCTGGCAATGGCGCACGACCTGGGGCAAGTTCCAGACCAAGGGTTTTGACGACTGGAAGGAATGGCTGCTCGCCCAGGATTATTCGGTTCCGGAAAAGGCTGCTGAAATTGCGCAGATCGACGTACAGAAGATCTACACGGCGGCCGAGTGGATGGCCAAACCCAAGGAAGACGGAACCCGGCCGAAAACCTCGATCATGATCGAGAAAGGGTTCTACTGGTCCAACAATACGGGCAACACCCAGGCGATCTCGGCACTGGGCATTACTGTCGGGGCCGGCGGACGCCCCGGCCAGGTGATCGGACGGGCCGGCGGCCACCAGCGTGGCGGTTTGCGCGGCGGCGGCTATCCCCGCAACAAATCTCCGGAAAAGCTTCCGGGTCGGCGTCGCCGGGCAATGGATACCGATCGCTACACGATGGCCGGCCATACCCGGTTGGCCCACGTCATCGGCACAACCTGGGTGCAGGCCATGTGCGGCTCCCAGTCCCTGCAGGCGAAATTCGACGAGCTGACGACGCGTAACCCGCATCAGGTGATGAGTTTTGAAAAACAGGACATCATCGACACGCTGAAAAAACGCGCCGACAGCGGCGGCATGGTTGTCTGGAATCAGGACATCTATCTCGTCGACCCGATTGGCGCGCGCTATGCTGATATCGTGTTCCCGGCGTCGGGCTGGGGTGAGGACACATTCACCCGCGCCAACGGGGAACGCCGCCTGCGGCTTTACCCGAAATTCTACGACGCTCCGGGTGAAGCGAAGCCGGATTGGTGGATTATCGCCGAACTCAGCAAGAAAATGGGTTTCGAAGGCTTCGACTGGCAGAATTCGAACGATGTTCTGGAAGAAGGCGCCCGGTTCTCACGCGGATCGCGCAAGGATTTCAACATGGTTCATGTCGCCGCCAAGCGCGAAGGCAAGACCCTGCATGAAAAGCTTGGCGAATTCGGCACCAACGGCATCCAGGGCCCAGTGCTGATGCTTGCGGACGGCTCGCTGGAAGGCACCAAGCGACTGCACGACACGACGCGGGTCCTGCCCGACACCGGGCCGGAGGGCAAAAACGTCTTCAACAAGAAGCTGACGCATTTCAACAGTCAGACCGGCAAGTGCAACATCCAGAAAGCGCCCTGGGATCTGTTTTCATCCTACTGGGAGTGGCTGAAGCCGCGCGAAGACGAAATCTGGATAACGTCCGGCAGGATCAACGAGCGCTGGCAATCCGGTTATGATGACCGCCGGCGTCCCTACATCGTGCAGAGATGGCCCGAAAACTGGATCGAGATCCATCCGAGCGTCGCGGAAGCCCGCGGGATCGAAAGCGGAGACCTCGTCCAGGTCTATTCCGACCGCATTCCCGTGCAGACGGATACGATCGTGGGTGTTGAAGGCGACGACTTCGATTTTGCCTCTTTGTTGAAAAACGGCCATATCGAGTTGACCAGGGCCTCCATCACCGCTGTCGCGATGGTAACGCCTGCCCTCAAGGAGAACATTGGCTACATGGACTTCCTGCATACGTCGCAGCCTGCCAATGCGCTTTCGGGCCGGGTGGTCGACTGGATCAGCGGCAACTACAACTACAAAATGGGCGTCGGCAAGATCCGGAAAATGGGCGAAAGTCCGTACAAGTCGCAATTCCGGTCGATGTCGTTTGCCCGGCGCGACATCGCCTAGAACAATCCCGCGCCCGGCAGCCTCTGCCGGGCGTTTTTCTTCAGACATGAAAACCAGGTGGCGTTCCGTGCAAAACATTTCTTCTTCCGACAATTCACGACCGGATCCGGTCGCTGCGCTCATTCATCATCTGGAAACCGGCAATGACGTGCTGCGCACCGGCGCGGTTCGCGCGCTCGCAATCCGCGCGCCCGGAGACAGGAGAGGACGCGAGGCCCTGCTTGCCGCACTCCTGGACGAAGACCCGGACGTACGCACCGACGCAATGGATGCCCTTGCCGCCTTTGCCACTCCGCACGACGCCGACACGATCCGCCAATCCCTGGAAGGGGATCCGGTACGCGAGGTCAAGGCCGCGTCTATCGGCCTCTTGGCGAAGCTTGGAGACAGCCCATCGATTCCGATCCTGCGGGCGCTTGCCGCATCCCGCAGCGAGGATCAGGTGGCGTGGGAAGACGAGAATGACGTCTGGGACGACTGGCTGGAAATACAGATCCTCGCGATCGACGCGCTCGGCGCCATGAACGTTCAGGAGGCGGTTGCCGATCTGCTCGCCATCCGCAAGGACGAATATGGACAGAATGTGGATCTGGCGGTTTTTCGCGCCCTTTCGAGAATGGGAGAACGCGGCGCCACGGAATTGCTGACCATTGCCAGGACGGAAACCGGTCAGGCGCGAAAGCGTGCCCTGGAAGCTTTTGCCGGGTCCGATACCGACGTCTTGCGGGATCACCTCGATTTTCTCCTGGCCGACGAGATGGCAGCGATCAGACGGCTCGCGCTGCCGTTGCTGGATCCTGCGGACCCTCGAGCCTATGCTCTTGCGTTTACAGACCCGGATGCGGATTTGCGGCGCGAGGCACTGCTTCATTTTGCGCCCGATTGCCCCCAATGGCCAACTGCGGCGCTCTCCGATACCGATGAAACCGTTCAGGCTGCAGCGCTTGACGTCTTGACCCTACCGCTTGCGCCCGAGCTCAGCGAAGCTGTGAAGGCAAACCTGCTCGCATGGTTGTCAGTATCTGGACCGGTTCTGGCAGCGTCGGCGGCGCGCTTCCTGCCGCGGTTCTCTCCGGACGACGCGGCCGCCCCCCTTCTCAACCTGGTCGGCGATGCGTCAAGACCGCTGCAGGCCCGCATTGCGGCCGTCGATGCCGTCGGTGCTCTTGGCGGGGACGCTGTTGCGGAACGGATGATCCGCTTTCTCGCCAACGAGGCGCAACAGGTGCGCGCAATGGCGCTGTCGCATCTGGCGCGCCTGGCCCGATCCGGCGACGAGGCGGCAAAAGACGCTGTTGCTCATGCAATCCGTGGAGAATTGCTGGCGCCGGAAGAAGCGATTGTCCCGCAAAGCGGGATCGACGGTGGCCCGGACCTCGCCGCCCCGAAATCTGACAGCGACGAGCGACGGATGGTTCGCATTTCAAGGGAAGGTGAAATCCTCACCGCCGATGCCGACGCGGACCCCGAACCGACAGTCCCGCGATCGACTCTCGACGCAATCCAGTTTTCCCAGCAGGCCCCGCAAGTCGATGAGGCCGCCAACCCGGAAGACTCTGATCCGCAACACGCCCATCTGGCAGAAGAGACACCGGAGGAAAGTGCGCCGAAACGCCGGCGTCGCCGTTCGGTCGAAGGTCCGGTCACCGTTGCGGTCGACCTGACGCGTGTCGCTCTTATCCATGCCGCTGACATAGACGGGGAACAGGTCGAGGCGGCAATTCTCACGGCATGCGAAAGTTCCGAGGATGTCCTGCGCTTGCAGGCCTATACGGCGTTGTTGCAGCGAACCGACACAGTGTCGGTTGGCGCGACCGCAAATGAGCGAATCGCGGCCGGATTGTCAGACGATGTTCCGGCAATCCGCTCGGTCGCGGCACAGTTGGCCGCCGGGCGGGCGGAACTGTCGGCAAAGCTCGATCCGCTTCTTGCAGACGAGGATGCGATGGTCCGCGCGATCGCGGTTCGTTCGTCCGAAAATGCGGGGGACGGCACCGCCTTTCTGTCCGACCCGGCACGACTCGTCCGACAGGCGGCGCTTGAGAAAGCCCTGAGCCATTCAAAGCCAAGCGATGCGACCAATGTGTTCGATACGCTGCTGGCAGCCGAACGCGTGGACACGTTGTCGGATGCTATCCGGGTTTCCCCTTCGATACTGGAACGCTCCGTTCAGCGCCTGTCAGAAGATGCGACCAGTCCCAAGGAAGCCTATGTCCTGATGCTGGCCCTGGCGGCCCCGGACAATGTTGTCGCTGAAGTGTGAGACTGCAGTGTGTCGCGTGAAACCAGGTTCACGCAACACACGTTGGTCGGAGCGGCTCTTGAGCCGTTCAGGTTTACTCGGACGGCTCTAACCCTGCGATTCCGCATCCCCGGATTCCGCTTCCGGCTCTGCCTGGGCGGCGTTGAGTGCTTCGATAATGTCATCGAACAGGGAATTGACCCGGCGCAGATTGGCGCCGAAATCATGACGCCCGCGTAAGGTAACGGAGCGCATATCAATCAGCGTCCCCTGCTGAAAATGAGTCATTCTTATCACCGCCCGATCCCTGAGACGCAGAACCGGCGTGCGGGTTTCGACTTCCAGGGCCGCGATCGAGCGCCCGTTGCCAGGGCGCTCGTTGCGCACGATCGTCCAGTCCCGGCTTTCGATGAGTTGCAGAATAAGCGCGTACACTTGGTCAATGGGAAGTTCCAGCGGCAGACCATAGAGGTCGTCGATAATCGCGCCGCCGGCGACGGCTCTGGAAATCCGCTCTTCATCGCCGGGGTCCACAAGACTGACGATCGGCGGTTCGATGATATCGGAAGACACGTCGGTAACCTGCGGAAAGATCAGGACTGCCGCCCCCAGCGCAACCGCCGGAGCAAATCCGACCAGACCGAAGAACAATCCCGCAAGCGCCCGACCGAATCCACGATCGCCATTGTTCCAGATATCGATCATCGCAAGCGCGGCGAAAGCGACCGCAACGAAGGCGCACAAAAACCCGGCGCCAAGAATCGCAAACGTCTCCAATTCGTCGAAGTAATCAAACCTGCTGGCGACGACGCCGATAACCAGAATCGGGATCGCGAACACACCAATGCGGTGACTCCGGTACGCCCATTTTGAAAACCGAGTGGGAATGCGTGCAGACAAACGTAACCTCTAGAACCGTTCAACCCTTCGGAACCGGTTTCAAACCCGCCGCGGGATCGGTGCAATCGCGGACGCAATCGTGTCGAACCCCAGCGCCGCACCAAACTGGAAATAAAGCGCCTTGGTTTTTTTGTCCAGCATGGTTCGGCATCGGGGAACGGGTTCCCGGACTTTGCACCAGCTTATTGATTGTTGGCGCAATAAGTCTTGAAGGCCCCCCATTCTGCCTCGGTCAGAAGTGAGGCTGGAGACCTGCCGGCCATCCGATCATCGGAAATCGTGCGGATTTCAATGACGCGTTCCTCGGTATGCGGGTGGCTCGACAGCAGGTTCAACACGCCGAACGGACTGCCGGCAGAAAACCGTTCGAGCATTGTCGCAAACGCCGCCGGGTCTCCATTCGCACGCGCCATCAACTCAATCGCGTAACGGTCCGCATCTCTCTCGGCATCCCTGGAATAACCGGCATTGAGGATTGCCCGGCTGCCGGCAATGAGCACCGTGCTGCCGCTGAAATCGCCAAGCACGATGCCAAGAAGGAAATAAAGGCCCGATTCCGCAACCAGCTTCTGCATGGAATGGCGTCCAGCCACATGCCCGAGTTCATGGGCGATCACGCCGGCCACCTCATCAGCACTCCTGGCATCCTCAAGCAAACCGCTCATGATCATGACGTGGCCGCCCGGCAAAGCGAATGCGTTCTTCATGGATGACGGCAATATGACGATGTCGACCGGTCCATTGAGGTCGTTGGCCTGGGTCAGCAATTTGTCCTGCAAGCGCAGAAAAGCCTCTTGCGCGGCCGGCTCCGGTTTGCAGACCTTGCCGTCGGACAATTGCCGCACGAGACTGGTTTTGACCCCGGCACCCAATCGCTGATCGACCGTGTACGGTATGAAGGGCACAAGACGTTCGGCAATTGCCGGAACACCGTAGACGGCAACCAGAACAATCGAGACACAGGCCGCGATTGACCAACCGACGATCTTCCAGGTGGTCGATCGTTCAATCGCGTCGCCATGTTTCAGATAGGTGCACGACTGCATCAGGGTCTGCGCCAGCATGGCGTCGGCAACTTCAAGACGGGCCTGTTCGTCGGTTTGCACGCGCATCCGCAACAGCCCTTGCGGCGCATCGGCAATGCGAACGTCATCGCATGGCCAGGACGCGACCGCATTGCCTGCCTCGTCGGTCAGAAAGACACGATTGGCCGGAGTGACTGTCACTGTCACATTGTGCGGTCGTGCGGACTGACCGTCATAGAAGATCCCTGGGCCCGTCTTGGTCAAAAGGTACACCTTGCAAGTTGAAAGCAGACGATTTCCGAGGCCGGTTCATACAAAACATCCGCGCAATAGAATGTCACCGTGCCTTATAGACCTATGTCAAAATCTCCGACATCAAGGGCATCGGCCATTCCGGCTCCAAATCCACCTTCGGAATCATGCATACGGCCGGCCAGTTCGTCGAGCAGTTCCGGATTCAATATGGTGATGGATCCGGCGACCAGTTTCCAGATCCGGCGTTGCAACATCAATACGGCCGCTATGCCCAGCAGGATAATGACAACCAGATAGGAAATGAAGATGCCGCCGAACGACAGGATGGTGGCAATCGGGCCACTGGCGCTGTTCGCACTGCTGCCGATTGAGAAGCCGAGACCGCCGATAATGCCCCCGCCGACGCCGAAGATCACCAAAACCAGAAGCAGATAAAGCCCGTAGATGGCATACAGCGAACGGGCTCGAATGGTCACGGAGCAACGCACACCCTGCAATTGCGTCGCCGAGAACAGCGCGCTGGTGCGGCGGGCGTAGTAGTACGGAACAACCAGGAGCGGGAACAGGAACCACAAAAACAGCACCGGTGCCAGTATGGACGCCCAAACCTGCACGGCCTCTCCGGTCCGTTCACCCAGGTGTTGCGCAATTTCACCGGTTCGCATCGCCTCGCTCAACACAGTGCCCGCATCAGTCACGACCGCCGTGATTCCAATCAGGACCAGAAGCGGCAGCATGAAAATCGCCCAGGGTACAAAATACGGCCTGGCAATCATGCGCCAGTCGCCAACGAACGTAAACGGAACCGAACCCAGATACATGCGGCTGATGCGATACCGGTAAAGGTCGGTGACAGCCATGGGCACGATCAATCCGAGTGTCAGGATGCCGAGGAGCATCCAGCCAAGGGCCCGAAAGGCATACGCCCACCCTGCCCCGGTCTGGTGCGCCCGTAATCCACGCCACAGCGTCCGGTTCACCCGGTAGCGCCGCGACCGGTAGAAGGCAAAAAATATCAGGATCGCATAGACCGGAACCAGCACAAACGATACCAGTTGCCCGCCCGGTCCAAATGCCGTCACAAAAGCCAGGGGAACAAGATTGAGCGGAACGATCACGGCGAGTGCGATCAGAAATCCGATGAAAATCTCCAGCCCACGCCCGGTATATTCAAGTGGAGACTGATGAACGCTGGTATGACTCCAGAAAAAGCGACGAAGGTTGGTCAGATACCAGAAGCGATAAATTCCGAGCGTGATCATCGTGAGCAGGTAGCCCATGATCGTCAAACCCGCCAATCCGCCCTGGCTGTCGTCGTAAACAACCTTGCCCGCGCCATGCGCCGTGGGCGGAACAGAATATGGCCTGCGGTCAACGGGTTCGCGCTCTGGAGCCGTGGAGGGCCGATTCACTTCGGGAACGGTTCTCCAGGGATTGGATGGCCCCGATGCACGGCCGCTGTCGTCATCAGACATTGCTATGGTCTCCAGTTGACATTAAAGCGACGCACCATCCGTTTCGACGGGCGTCGCTTCGATCTTCCATTTCAGCATCTGAAGCCTTTTGGGTCCGTCAACTGAAGTCGGCGTGCGTTCCGGTTTCCGGCACCCCCGATCGCACACCTTCCTTGGCAAATGGGTCGCACCCCGTGAAGGCGCGACGCCTAAGCCGTCGGCAGGCGATAATCCTGGAACTGATCGCGCAGGGCGGTCTTCTTGATCTTGCCGGTCGCTGTGTGCGGTATCTCGTCGACGAAAACCACGTCGTCCGGCATCCACCATTTCGCGATCTTTCCCTCCATGAAAGACAGGATGTCGCTTTTGTCCGGTGTCTTTCCTTCTTTGCGGATAATGATGAGAAGCGGTCGTTCATCCCATTTCGGGTGAGCGACACCGATCACGGCCGCTTCGGCCACATCCGGATGCCCGACCGCCAGGTTCTCCAGGTCGATGGAGGAAATCCATTCACCGCCGGACTTTATGACGTCCTTCGAACGGTCGGTGATCTGCATGTACCCGAACTGGTCCATCGTCGAGACATCTCCGGTGTCGAAATATCCGTCCTCGTCGAGGATATTCCCACCGGCGCCCTTGAAGTAGGACGAAGACACCGCCGGTCCGCGTACCTTGAGTCTTCCGAAAGTCTTGCCATCCCAAGGCAGTTCATTGTTGTCGTCGTCGGTGATCTTCATCTCCACTGTGAAGGGTGGATGACCCTGCTTTTCCTGAATGTCGAGCAAGGCCTCGCCTTCGAGATCGGCGTACCCCGGTTTCAGGGAGCAGAACGAACCCAACGGGCTCATTTCCGTCATGCCCCAGGCGTGCAGCACCTGAACGTTGTAACGATCCTGGAAGGCCTGCGTCATGGCGCGCGGGCAGGCGGAGCCGCCGATCACGACCCGTTCCAGGCTGGTCAGGTCCGCGTCGGTCTTTTCCAGATGCTGGAGCAGCATCAGCCAGATCGTCGGAACCGCCGCGGTCATGGTGACCTTTTCGGTTTCCAGCAATTCGTATAGCGAGGCGCCGTCCATCTTCGCGCCCGGCATCACCAGGGTCGCGCCCGTCATGGGTGCCGAGAATGCCAGCGACCAGCCATTGGCGTGAAACAGCGGCACCACAGGCATGATCCGGTCGCGCGAAGACGCATTCAGCATATCGGTGGCGGCGGCCGCCAGCGAATGCAGAATGTTGGAACGGTGCGAATAGACAACACCCTTCGGCTCGCCGGTCGTCCCCGACGTGTAACACATGCCGGCCGCGGTATTTTCGTCGAATTCCTTCCAGGCAAAATCGCTGTCGACCGCCGCCTTCCAGGATTCATAGTCGACAACGTTGGCAAGGCCGGTCTCGGGCATGTGATCTGCGTCGGTCAACACGATGATCTGCTCGATCGTCTTGAGCTCGCCGGCGATCTTTTCCACGATCGGCAGGAAGGTGAGATCGACAAACAGAAGACGGTCTTCCGCATGATTCATGAGCCAGGCGATCTGTTCGGGAAACAGGCGCGGATTGACGGTGTGATAGACACAGCCGACGCCCAAAAGACCATACCAGACTTCCATGTGCCGCCACGTGTTCCAGGCCAGGGTGGCGGCCCGGTCGCCGATTTTCATGCCGTGGGCATCAAGACGTTTGGCAACCTGAAGCGCGCCCGTCCGCAATCCACCATAATTCGTGCGATGTATCGGACCTTCGACCGAGCGGGAGATTATTTCGCGCTCGCCGTGAAACCGGGCGGCGTGGTCCAGGATCTTGTGGCACAAAAGCGGCCAGTCCTGCATAAGCCCAAGCATTTCCATCCTCCGTGATATTCTTATGAGATGACTTTAACGAAAAAATCGCAGCCCGTGTCCAGTGCAATTCGACGAAATCCAGAAACAAACCAGGTCGGGCGGGGCTTGCCATAAAGTCTGTTTTGTCGACACTATTGCGCGCGCTTCGGCGACCTCCGCAATCCCGCCCCTTACAAACCTCTGTTCACTTGAGGATCGTAGCCATGCCCCTGACCAACGCACAGACCCGCGACATAGAATCGGTGTTGCATCCTTATACCCCGTTGCACACCCTGCGCGAGACCGGTCCACTGTTCATGGACAAAGGCTCCGGCGTTCATCTCACCGACAGTTCCGGCAAGACCTACATCGAAGCCTTGTCCGGACTTTGGTGCGCCGGTCTCGGCTTCGGCAATCAGGAACTGGTCGAAGCGGCAACGGAGCAGATGCGGCGATTGCCGTTCTATCACCTGTTCGGCGGCAAGACCTACGACGTCGCCACGGAACTGGCCGAAAAGCTGAAGGAACTGGCGCCGATGCCGACGGCGCGTGTGTTCTTCACATCCTCTGGATCGGAGGCAAACGATACACAGGTCAAGCTTGCCTGGTACTACAACAACGCGCGCGGCAAAACGGCCAAGAAAAAGATCATCAGCCGCGAAAAGGCCTATCACGGCGTGACCCTGGTGACCGGGTCGCTGACCGGCCTGCCGTTTGCCCACAATGATTTCGACCTGCCGTTCGATTTCGTCAAACATGCGGACTGCCCGCATTATTATCGCTTTGGTGCGGAAGGCGAATCCGAAGAAGACTATGTCGCCCGTCTGGCGAGGAATCTTGAAACTCTCATCGAAAGAGAAGGCGCGGACACGATCGCTGCTTTTATAGCCGAACCGGTCATGGGCGCTGGCGGCGTTTTGATTCCTCCGAAATCCTATTTCCCGGCAATCCAGCCAATTCTCGAAGCCGCGGACATCATGATCATCAGTGACGAAGTGATAAACGGCTTCGGCCGTACCGGAAACTGGTGGGGGGCGGAAACCGTCGGAATGAAGCCGACAACGATATCGGCGGCCAAACAATTGACATCGGCCTATGCGCCACTCGGTGCAGTCATGATCCCTCAGGAAATGGCCGACGCCTTCGAAGAACAGTCGGCCAAACTCGGAACCTTCGGACACGGTTTCACTTTTGGCGGGCATCCGGTGAGTTGCGCCGTCGCGTTGAAAGCGATTGAAATCTACGAACGTCTGAACATCGTGGACCGGGTGCGCGCGCTTGCCCCGGTCATGGAGGCCCGCCTGTCGAAATTGGCCGATCACCCGCTGGTCGGACAGGCACGATCAACCGGATTGATCGGCGCGGTCGAACTCATGGCCGACAAAGCGGCGCGCAAACCGTTCAATCCCAAGGATGGTGTGGGGGCCAAATGCGTCGCACATCTTGAATCCTACGGTGTGATTTCACGGGCGATCGGCGATTCCGTCGCCCTGTGTCCGCCGATGATTATCGAGGAAAGCGAATTGAATGAGATCTTCGATCAACTGGAAAAAGCGCTGGACGATACCGAGCACTGGGTCGGTGCCAACAGTGTCCGCGAAAATGCATAGCTGCCATTTGAAATCGGGTGTGGCCATTTGAGGGAAAGCGGCGTAAATCGCGCGACGAAATGCGATGGAAACGGCGACTCCGTCACCATAAACGTCGTGTTTTGGCTTTCCACAAACCCGTTCCAGGAACACACTTGAAGTCAGGATCACGGCGCTTAACCAGCGACTGTTCGGGGGACTGAAGGCGTGGCGCAAATCTTTTGCGATTGGCCGCCAATTTTGCCTTTTAATCCCCGATCAAGTTCTTATATCCGCGCCGTGCCTCACTAAAACCAAGAGTACGAGACCGATGTCGATTCAGCAGAATGTTGGCCAGAAGTCGCAACAAAAACCACGGCCGGCGCAAAGCGTAAACCTTGACGCGCTGTACAAACCGGTGGGTATTCAAGCCGTTTCGGCGGCGAGTATCTGCAAGAAGTCCGCGAAGTAGATCCTTTCCGCGCTGGGACGGTCG